>Ga0302114_10000086_pt1 | contig 65103 bp, 50 predicted proteins | sample AG5_Surface_MG_FD_203107 | JGI IMG/M metagenome (GOLD analysis project Ga0302114, IMG submission 203107) | Marine microbial communities from Western Arctic Ocean, Canada - AG5_Surface | ecosystem: Environmental > Aquatic > Marine > Oceanic | place: Canada: Western Arctic Ocean | collected... | reverse complement strand
AAATATTTCTTTCCAATTTGCTCTTTTTCTTCCAAGGTATATCCATTTACCTCAATAAGTTCCATTCTGTCCCTTAAAGCGGGCTGAACCGTTGAAATAGTATTTGCGGTAGCAATAAAAAGAACTTTTGAGAGATCATATCCCATTTCTAGAAAATTATCATAAAACGTTTTGTTTTGTTCTGGGTCTAAGACCTCCAGTAATGCACTCGATGGATCCCCTTGAGCTCCAAAACCTAGTTTATCGATTTCATCTAAAACAAAAACTGGATTAGATGATCCTGATTTTTTTATTAACTGCAGAATTCGACCTGCCATGGCTCCTATATATGTTTTCCTATGTCCCCTTATCTCTGACTCATCTCTTAATCCTCCTAATGACATTCTCACATAATCTCGTCCTAAAGCCTCAGCAATAGATTTGCCAAGTGATGTTTTTCCAACTCCTGGAGGCCCATACAAACACAAGATCGGACTACGCATATCATCCTTTAACTTTAAAACCGCAAGATGTTCTAACAGTCTCTCTTTAACCTTCTCTAACCCAAAATGATCTCGATCCAATACTTTTCGTGCCTTGCTCAATTTAATTGGCTGAGATGTTAATTTGTTCCATGGCAAATCCAAAATAAACTCAAGATAATTTCTTTGAATACCAAAATCTGGAACTTGAGGGTTCATTCTCTGAAGGCGCTGAATTTCTTTATCAAATTGCTTTGCAGCCTCATCCGGCCATTCCATTTTTCCGGCCCGGTCGCGCATTATCTGAATTTCCGCCTCATTACTTACACCTCCAAGCTCTTCTTGAATTGTCTTCATTTGCTGTTGAAGAAAATATTCCCTCTGCTGTTGGTCAAACTCTGTGCGAACTCGATTCGCAATATCATTTTTTACCTCAAGTAAATGCTTTTCATAGCTCAGATGTTTCAAAACAGCATTAGTACGTTTACCAATATCATTTTCCTCAAGAATAACTTGTTTTTTTTCAACATCGAGATTCATATTACTTGCAATAAAATGTATCAAAAATGTATCTGATTCAATATTTTTTACAGCAATTTGAGCTTCAGTAGGAATACTTGGAGATTCTTGTATTATCTCCATTGCCATTTCTCGTATATGTTGAATTAGGGCCCGAAATTCAGTACTATCTAAAGCTTTAATATCATCTAAATACTCAACTTTAGCTTTAAGGAAAGGCTCTTCACTAATAACTTCAATAATTCGAAATCTTCTTTTACCTTGAAGAATTGCCGTAATATTTCCATCTGGCATTTTAAATGACTTTATCATCTGCACTAAAGTTCCAACAGAATGCAAATGCTCCCCATTTGGGCTCTCTGTACCTGGATCCCTTTGAGCTATAACACCAAATAATTTCTTTCCTTTTTGCGCTTCCTGAACAAGCTTTATACTTTTATCTCGCCCAGCAGTTATTGGAGATACAACCCCAGGAAACTGAACTGTGTTTCTTAATGGTAGTAATGATATCTCCTCAAGCAAATCACTGTCAGGGATGCTATTATCTTCCTCGTTGGTAATAAGCGGAATAAAGTCGGTCTCTTCTGAGATTAGAGAAAATGCAGTTCTTTCCATAGATGACATTATTTGGCAAGAGCCATGCCACCTCGCAATTTTGACGTTTGGTCGTAAACAGCTGACAAGATGTCTGATTCTATTTCATCCAGAATCAATCCTCTTCGAATCATCACTCTTTTTGCCGTTGCAATAGCTTTGTCAATTGAATATTCCGAATATCCCTGTGGACCACCCCATGAAAAATCAGGGATATAATTACGAGGGAAACCAGAACCAAAAATATTACACGAAACACCAGTAACGGTTCCAGTATTAAAAGATGTATTTATTGCGCATTTACTGTGGTCCGCCATAATCAAACCACAAAATTGAAGTCCGGTTGATTCAAACCTTCCAGTATCATAAGAGTACAATTTAACATCATCATAGTTGTTCTTCAAATTTGAATTACTGGATCCTGCACCAATGTTACACCATTGCCCCAAGACGGCGTTGCCTAAAAATCCATCATGACCTTTATTTGAAAAACCCCAAATGACTGAGTTATTTATTTCACCGCCTACCTTAGAAAATGGGCCCACAGTGGTAGCTCCATATATTTTTGTTCCCAATTTTAATTTACTTGACTCTCCAAGCGCAAAACCTCCTCGAATCATAGAGCCCTCCATAACCTCACTGTCTTGAGCTAAATATATTGGACCATCCAAAGAGTTTAATGTGGCGCCTTCCACTCTTGCTCCTTTTTCTAAAAAAACTCTTCTTCCAAAAACTTTATTTGAAACTGGGATAGGTTCACTTTTACGTCCAAGAGTTAAAAGATTAAAGTCTGAATTTAATTCTTCTTTGTTAAATGAAAAAATATTCTCTGGCCGTTTTATTATTTGATAACTCCCATCAAATGGAATTGATACTTCTCCATTCTTGTCAGCTAACCACTCCCCCCCTGACATTAGGCATTGACCATTTTTAAGCAGTTTTATGGCCTCAACAAGATCTGGGTTAGGCAAAAGGCCTCCGCGAATATTGACATCACCAGGTTTCTCTGGAAATTTTTTTCTAAGATGCTCTACAGTAGCAAACGATATGTTTCTTGCATTAAGAATCAGAGACCATTTTTCCGAAATAGTAAGTATTCCAACTCGCAGGTTAGAAACAGGCCTGGTTAAAGTTAGGGGCTTGAGAGAATTATGTTCGAGTCCGTCGTGGAAAACTATATCCATGAACCGAATTTAAGTCAATTACTTGGAGAATTTGGCGTATCGGTTACGGAACTTGTCAACTCGACCTGCAGTATCTAATAACTTTTGCTTTCCAGTGTAGTAAGGATGTGAGTATGATGAAACCTCCATTTTAACAAGTGGGTAGTCTTTTCCATCAACTTTTAAAGTTTCTCTAGATGGTGCGCAACTTCTTATAACGGTTACATCGCCAGTACTCATATCTTTGAAAGCACATTGGCGATAATTTGTTGGGTGAATTCCTTCTTTCATCGCTTGATAATTTTTATTAAACCGAGATTTGGCCCGATTTCCCTTAGCGGTCAGCAAAGATACTTAGATTAAGTGAAACAGCAATTAAAACTCTACTCCCTTTTTATTGTCATTACAGCTGGTCTTCTAGCCTATTCATGCCAACCAGATTACAAAACAGCTTCTGAACCAATGAATATTACATTTTCACATGATACCATTTACTTAGATACTGTATTTAGCTCAGTGGGAAGCTCAACTAGAAGCTTTACTATCCGCAACACAAGCAATCAGAATATATTAATAGATAAAATAGCCCTTGGCAGAAGGGGAGATAGTCCCTTTCGCATTAATGTTAATGGGATTAGTGGAGAAGAGATAAACAATGTCGTACTGCCTGCATTTGATAGCCTCTGGGTATTCGTTGAACTAACTGCTCCAACAGGCGGGCTAGAGATGATATGGACTGACTCTGTAACCGTTATCAACAAAGGCCATACAAACTATGTGCAATTGATTTCTTTAGCTTACGATGCACACTTTTACTTTCCAAACAAAACAATTACAATTAAACAAAATCTTCCATATTCTGATATAATAATTCCTTATTCTATTTTACCCAAAAATGCTATTTGGTCAAATGATAAGCCTCATGTGGTCTATGGTTATGCAGTTATTGACAGCGGGGGGACTTTAGATATTCTCTCAGAAGCAAAAGTTCATTTTCATTCGGGATCTGGTTTATGGGTGTCATCGGGAGGGGAATTAAAAATTGATGAAGCAAACATTGGAAACTATTCGAACCCAACAATACTGGAAGGTGATCGCCTAGAACCATTTTACAGCAATATCGCTGGCCAATGGGGAGGCTTAGTTGGAGGCATTTTTATTCAAAGAGGGGGGAAAGCAAGTATTAATAACACATGGATAAAAAATGGTACAACAGGAATTAGATGTGATTCAGTAGGTGAATTAGAAGAAAGAAATCTCGTTATCAAAAACTCAAGAATTACGGACTTTAGCAGAGTAAGTATCTACAGTGGATTTGGAAATATAGAGATGGAGAATGTTGTTGTTGCCAATGCTGGGATTTATGGGCTTTATTGCCTTGGGGGAAGAGTTTTTATTGACCATTGTACTTTTGACAATAACTTTCCTTCATCTCGCTCTACGCCGATGATTGGATTATTTAACCGGTATGACGATGGGCGTGGGCAATATCGATATCGAGATTTAAGAGAAGCTTATTTTGGCAACTGCATTATAACTGGTAGTAAAGAATCAGAGCTTGGTTTTGACTTTAGCCTTGAAGCAATCTTCAATTATAAAATTCAAGGTTCACTTGTTAACATAAATACCAATCCTCCTGCTGCAAATTTTGACTTAACAGATACCAGTCATTTTTCTCAATGCATCTTTAATGAAGACCCATCATTTATGATTCCGTCATCCTACAATTATGAATTAGACTCTTCATCAAAGGCAATCGACATTGGACTTTTAGAAGCAGCACAAAGAGTTCCTTATGATGCTCAAAAAAAAAATAGAATAATAAATCCTGACGCTGGTGCCCTTGAAAGAATTTAGTCCTTCAAGTTTATGCAAAAAGATAAATTATTGATTCCATCGGCGTAATCCCAAAGTTGAGGATTTTGCGAATCTCCAAAAGCTGTATTAAATCCATGGCCTACAACAGTTTGAATTTCATCTCTGTAATTCTCAAGCGTGTTGTTCAACGTTGCCAAATCCGAATAACGACTATAGCTGACAATACCCACTGGAGGCTTTAAAATCGCATCCTCTAATAGGATAACAAAATTATTTTCATGAAATTTCACTTTATTTAACATCAGAAGTGCCCTTTGATAATCATAATTGCTTGCATATTTATTATGCATACCTATATGACTCCAATAAATCCATGACTCAAAAAGTCTTTGGATATCAAAATCTTTTGGCAAAAAGAGATGTGTTACGCTTCTGCATCCTCTTCCAAAATATTGAAATATATCATTAGACAACAATTTCAATTCATTTACAGTTATTTCATTAGTTAAAACAGAAACCGAAGTCCTGGCTCCCCTTAAAAGCCTCGGTATATCTTTGAAATAATACTCGAAATGTCTCCGGGTAGTATTACTTCCAGTAGCGATAATTGCATCCATACCATTCAACTTCTCAACAGATTTGATTCTTGCCTTTGGATCTATTTCGCCAATGGCTTTAGCAACTTCAAGACACAAAACCCTATCATCAGATGAGGGCTTAAAAAACACTTCATTTCCTGACAAATAAGCACAAATAATATCATGAAGACCAACTAAAGGAATGTTTCCGGCGCAAATTATTCCAATTTTTTTTGAATACTCAACTTCATCAGAATAACTCCTTTCACCTATCCATTTAGTTAAATTTTCTTCTGAAAGCGCTAAAGACCAACAAATCATGGCGTCTTGAATAAATTCAAATGTGAACCAGGCATTCTCAGAATGAACTTTTGAAACAATAGATTTATCATCTTTCATTGATTTTATTTTAAAACCTAATTGTTTGAGGACCTCTAAGCGTCTAAGCATAATTACAAATGTATCTTTGTGCAAAAGTATTGAGTCATGGCCATTAAGATAACGGATGAATGCATTAATTGTGGAGCTTGCGAGCCAGAGTGCCCAAACACTGCTATCTATGAAGGTGGAATGGAATGGCGTTTTGGTGAAGGTACCGAATTAAGGGGCCCCATTGTAAGCACTTCAGGAATTGAAACCGATGCTGAAAAACCTCAAGAGCCAGTAAGTTTTGACCTGTACTACATAGCAACCGATAAGTGTACAGAGTGCATCGGGTTTCATGAAACCCCTCAATGCGCAGAGGTGTGTCCAGTTGATTGCTGCGTACCTGACGAAGACAACGTTGAGAATGTAACAGCATTAGAGTCAAAAAAATCTTTTTTGCACGCAGAATAATAATGAGAATCTTAACGGTGCTACTAATAATTTCCTCGTTGGGAAGCCTAGCAAAACCTATTAACCTAAAAGATCAAATTCATAATGACAGTTTGTTTCTTAGACTGTTGAATGAATTTAACTTTCAAGACCTTAACACTACATCTTTAAATAGGTTAAATGCCGGAAAAAAGCTGGATTCCGTTTTACATTTTGGATTAAAAAATGGTTGGGGAGAAAATAATTTTGAAAATGGGAAGAATCTCCCAAAAGGTGTTCTCTATGCAAAATCATCGGATAACAAAATACATACCTTCACATGGGCAGTCCCTTTAGAAAAAGGCAATTATCAGTTTTTTGGACAACTTCTTTTGAAGAAAAGAAATAAAGTTCGTGTCCAGGGTCTCTGCAGTATCTCTGATTTTAATGAATTCGATGCACTAACTCAAAAAAAATGGCCCGGAGGACTTATCTATTATTTACAAACTAATCATTTTCGGAGGAAATCTCAATACTTAGCTCTTACCTTCAGACCACATGGCGATTCGGTACAAATGAAAACTATCGAGCCTATAATTATTGGTTCAAATAATATATACTTCGGAGCCGCTATTTTCCAAATAAAAAAATTTAATGACCAACATTTCATCAAACCTCCCAATCGTTTAATATTAAGATATTCATCAAATGTGACATCATCTATTCGGAGTGGCTCAAATAATTTGGAAATATTCATCGATCGATTGGGGCCAATGCGCAGTAATTTAAAAAATAATTATGTAGACTACGGACCAACTCTTTTAACAGATATTTTAATTTTTAAAAGAGGTAAATGGTTAATAAAGTGATCTGATTCTTCATAAGAATTTACTTCAGTCTTAATTCAGTGTTTATACCTTTGAGAGAATATTTTAAACTCATGCCAAAAGTATTTTTAAAATGAAAAAACATAATTTTTCTGCTGGTCCTTGTATTCTTTCTCCAGAAGTTATCACAGGAGCTTCAGAGGCTGTGAAAGACTTCAATGGAATGGGGCTGTCTCTTCTAGAGATAAGTCATCGGGATAAAAACTTTGTTGATGTCATGGATGAGGCTAGATCACTATCAAAAGAAATCATGGGCCTTGATGATGATTTTGAGGTGCTTTTCTTGCAGGGTGGTGCGAGTTTGCAATTTTGCATGGCTCCTTACAATTTTATGCATAGCGGTGGAAAAGCAGGTTACTTGGTTACTGGGACATGGGCTAAAAAGGCAGCTGCTGAAGCCGCACTTTTTGGAGAGATTGCCGAAATTGGATCCTCAGCTGATAGAAATTTCAGTTATATCCCCAAAGATTTAAACATTAGCGATAGTCTCGACTACTTTCATCTCACCTCTAACAATACAATTGTTGGGACTCAAATGAAAGAAATTCCTAAAACTAAAATCCCATTAGTTTGTGATATGTCATCTGATATTTTCAGTAAAACAATAGATTTTAATCAGTTTAGTCTGATCTATGCTGGAGCTCAGAAAAACCTTGGTCCTGCAGGCGCAACCCTAGTCGCGGTGAGAAAGAGCGTACTTGGAAAAACTTCAAGACCAATACCTAGTATGCTCGACTATAGTAAACATATTAATTCCGACTCAATGTTCAATACTCCTCCTGTTTTTAGCGTTTATACATCTTTATTAACTCTACGTTGGATAAAAAAAATAGGGGGTTTGACCGTTGTGGAGAAGCAAAACAATTTAAAAGCAAAATATATTTACGAAGAAATAGATCGCAATAGTCTTTTTGACGGCACTGCGGATAAAAGAGATCGATCAAACATGAATGTTTGCTTCTTATTAAATGATGATTCTCTCAAAAATAAATTCAATTCATTATGCTCAGAATCTGGAATCGTAGGGATAAATGGGCATCGATCAGTTGGAGGTTATCGTGCATCTATCTATAATGCCCTGCCCATTGATAGTGTTAAAACACTTGTAGACATAATGAAACATATTGAACTCTATTAAAAATCTATTAAAAAATAAAAAATGAAAATCCTCGCTAATGATGGAATTGCAGATTCAGGGATAACCCTTCTTGTTAAATCTGGTCATGAAGTAATAACAACTAAAGTTGCTCAAAATAAGCTTGCTGACTATATAAATTCCAATCAAGTTGATGTCCTCTTAGTTCGATCTGCAACAACTGCCAGAAAAGAATTAATAGACTCATGTCCAAAGCTAAAAATGATAGGTCGTGGTGGAGTTGGAATGGATAACATCGATGTTGAGTATGCTAAATCCAGAGGTCTTGAAGTATTTAATACCCCTGGGGCTAGTAGTAATAGTGTTGCGGAACTTGTTTTTGCTCACATCAGTGGTTTGCTGCGTCAGCTGCATGACTCTAATAGGCAAATGCCCTTAGAAGGGGAATCACGCTTTAAAGATTTAAAGAAAGCATATGCTAGTGGTTCTGAACTTCGCGGAAAAAAAATTGGAATAATAGGATTTGGAAGAATCGGGAAAGCCGTTGGAAGAATTGCTTTTGGAGTTGGAATGGAAATACAAGTTCATGATCCATTTTTAGAAAATAGCGACTTTGAAGTACACTTTGCTGATGGACAAATAATAAATACCTCAGCAAAACTTCTTAGTATGGATGAAATTCTTAAAACATCTGACATTATCACTTTACATATCGGAGGAAAAGCAGAGATCATTGGAGAAAAAGAAATAACAAAAATGAAGGAAGGGTCATACATCGTAAATACCTCAAGAGGTGGAGTAGTAAATGAAGAAGCTCTTGATATTGCCCTTGAATCAAAACATCTCGCTGGCGCAGCCATTGATGTTTTCAACAATGAACCAAACCCTGCAATTAAGCTATTGATGAATCCGGCAATATCATTAACTCCTCATATTGGAGCAGCTACCAGAGAAGCTCAAAACCGAATTGGAATAGAGTTAGCAAGTCAAATTATTGCTTTGTCCAAGTAAAATGCCAAAGTTGAATTCTTTTGCCGCAATAAGAGCCCCAAGTGCTCTTGCCGCTTTGGTGAGCACTAGAACATATAAGAGCTACTCAAAAAAAGAATTAATCCAGAAACTAGCTACAAATGAATTCTCCTTTCTTCACATAATAAAATCTGAATCAAAAAAGAAAAAAGAAAAATTTGCGTTGATCAAAAGCAACCTTCAGCGCTTTCTAAAAAAAGGGAATTTCATTAAAGATGTCAATAATAATTTGTACATCTACGAACAAAAAACTAGAGACAGCCAATTTACCGGTGTTATTGGACTAGCTTCCCTTGATGACTATCTTGAAGGAAAAATATTAAAACACGAAAAAACTATTGAAAAACGAGAAGCCTTATTTGCAAATTATTTGAAAAACATAGGCTTTCATGCTGAGCCAGTACTTCTGGCTAGAGAGAAAAACGCCGCTTGGGATCACGCCATGGATGAAACCATGAAATTAAGACCTGAAGCCGATTTTGCCACAGCTGACGGTGTATTACATAAATTATGGATTCCATCGAAGGAAAATACAAGAATTATAATTAAAGCATCTGAATCCATCGATAAATTCTATGTCGCCGATGGTCACCATCGCCTTTCTTCCTCGGCGTTAGTTGGCGAATCCAATGGGATTTTAGCTATGGTGATTAAAAGTGAACAACTTAAAATCACTCCATTTTATCTGCTTGTAAAAGGACCTTGTGTGAATAATTTGGATTGGACTCTAGATTTAGATGCAAAGCTGCTCGACAGGTCTCCAAATAAGCTACCTGAAAAAGGGATTTATGCATTTAATGACAGAGGTTGGTGGCATATTACGAAAGATGATTTATCGTTCCCTGAATCAAAATGGCTTTGTAAGAATTTACTTTCTCCTTTTTGGAATATTATTGATGAAAGGAACGATCCAAGAATAAGGTATATTTCCGGCAACAGAAACCCAAAAGAAATCGAGCAAGAAAGAAAAAAAGATGAAGTAATATTTATATCACCCTCCCCATCTTGGAATCAAATTCAAGAAGCTTCCGATAACGGGATTATGCTACCTCCTAAAAGCACCTATATTGAGCCTAAATTACGTTCAGGAATGACACTTTTTTCATGGAAATAAACAAGAAAATTAGCAGTGTCCTTGATGAAATTGGAGCTGATGTTACTCTGATTGCAGTGAGTAAAACAAAACCAGATTCTTTAATAAAAGATGCATATGATTTTGGACAAAGAGATTTTGGAGAAAATAAAGTTCAAGATTTAAAGGCAAAAGCGGAAAGGCTCCCAAAAGATATCCGATGGCATATGATTGGCCGAATACAAACCAATAAAATAAAGGATTTTATTGGTTTCGTTCACTTAATTCATGGAGTAGACAGGACAAAAGCTCTCCAAATAATAAATAAAGAGGCGGGTAAAGCGGAAAGAATTGTTGATGTCTTAATTCAAGTTCACATATCTCAAGAAGAGACTAAGGCTGGGTTTTCAATTGCAGAATTAATGGATTTTATCAAAAATAGTGATTTTGATAATTATCAAAATATTCGGGTTCGCGGATTAATGGGGATGGCGACATTTACGAATAATGAAAATCAAATTACTAATGAATTTTCAATTCTCAAGAAACTTTTTGATCAAATAAAAAAAGAGAGCAATTTATTTCATTTTGATATATTAAGTATGGGCATGAGTGGTGATTTTAAAATAGCCTTAAAAGAGGGATCTAACATGATTCGCCTCGGGACTGTATTATTTGGTGAGCGTAATTATTGATAGATGTATGCAGTCATAGATATAGAAGCAACTGGAGGAAAGGTTGGCGAAGAGCGGATAATTGAAATTGCAATATTTCTTTTCGATGGGAAGAAAATAGTCGACCAATTCATTTCTTTAGTTCAAGTAGACTGTGAAATTCCAAAATTTGTGCAAAAACTTACTGGAATAAAGTCATCAGATTTAGTTAATGCTCCGAAGTTCCATGAAATCGCGAAACGAATTATACAAATAACTGAGGACTCGATTTTTGTTGCTCATAACTCGAGTTTTGACTATCGGATATTAAGACAAGAATTTTTTAATCTTGGCTATGATTTTAATAGAACAGTGATAGATACAATTCCATTGGCAGAAAGGTTTTTACCTGACCTCCCAGCATATGGTCTTGCAACAATTTGTAAAGAACTAGAAATAACTAATTCAAAAAGACACAGAGCTGATGGGGATGCAAGAGCCACTGTCAAGCTTCTTGAGATTTTATTAGAAAAAGATAGAGAGAAATATATTGAAGGAGTTTATTTAAAACTACCTTCTGCTACGGGAAAGCACGCATTCAGTAAGCAAATTGAAAATCTCGTAAAGACTATTGGCGTTTATTACCTATTTAATTCAGAGGGAGAAGTTATATATATTGGTAAAAGCGATCAACTTAGAGTAAGAATTGATAGACATTTTTTATCAATAAATGAAAAAGCTGTTGCTCTTCAAAAAGAAGTTAAAAATATCAGAGTCGAAGAAACGGGGAGTTTATTAATGGCGGAAATTTTGGAACACATAGAACTGATTAGCTTAAAGCCTAAATATAATACTCCAAAGGATAAATTTAGTCTTAGACTCGGGCTTTTCACCATCCCCAGTGACAGGCAACCTCTTTGGGATATTAGAAAAATACGACACGATAATCCGCTATTATTAGTTGAAAGTTTAACGGAAGGTTACCGCTGGTTGGCAGAAATATCAATAGCGTTAAATATGCGGGCTGATGACATTGCTCTTCCCAGTCATATTAATGGCGTAAAAAAAGAACGTGAAAAATTAAAAAAAGAATATCAGATTGATTTATTTAATCAACTTCAGAAATCAGAAAAGCCAATTCAAGCTGAAGCTATTTTACAAAAGCTGACCTATCCTAAAAGTCAGATGATACTTGTTGATACAGGAAAAAAAATAGGAACTAATACTCTCTATCTGATTGAAAACTATCAATTCATAGGATATTCTTCAGTAGCCCTAGTAACCGAGCAAACCAATTGGGATCTACTAAAAAAGAAAAGCACGAGAATAGCCAAATCTGTATATCTCAATAGTCTGGTTATTAAATCACTTAAAGATCATAAAATAAAACCAATAGAATTTAAAATCGCATAGAAACTACTCCAATTATTTGGGATGTTTCTGCTGAATAAATATCTTGGGAGTTCCCGATTCTTAAAGCCTCTGATAAAGTTATAGGACCTTCATATCTAAGGGATATTTGGAATTTTAATATCTTAAGTCCAACCCCAAACTGATTAGACCAACTTCCGCTTTTTTTTAATTGAATATCCATTAAACTACCAGCCACCAAAGGAAGAGAAAAAACGGGTGCATAAAGAGCTAGAAAAGGCCCAACTTTAATACCCATCTCAAATGGTAAATCTAATCGGATTAAATTTAACGGTATACCCGCACGAAGCTCTCCAGCAAAAGCATCTCTATAATTTATGGAGTGATTCAAAATTGTTATCCATGATTGAGGCTCAAAATAGACTAGCCCTAGACTCGTTCTATAATATCCACCAATATGATAACCTGCTTGAGGTTCATAATAAAAAGACAGGGGGTTACTGATTATAGCAGAAGGAACGATGCTTAAATTGGAAATATGAATTCCGACGGACAAGCCAAAACTGGAAAATTGAGCATTTGCTCGTTGAGTTAAAAAAAAAGTTAAAATAAAAATTAATACTTTACCCGAAAAAAACCTTATCATAACCCTCAAAGTTTTGATAAAAAATTTCTAACATTATTTTCTATTCTAGCGGGAATATATTTTGATTCTGCAGGGATAAAAGTACTACCAGTCAACTTTTCATATAATTCAATGTAACGAGAGGATACTGAGTTTATCCAATCCGAACTGAATTCGGGGATATCTTGACCATCTTCTCCTTGGAATCCATTTGAAATCAGAAATTGCCGAACAAATTCCTTAGACAATTGCTTTTGAGGGGTGCCCTTTTTCTGTCGATCATGGTATCCTTCTTTCAGAAAATATCTAGAGGAATCTGGAGTATGAATCTCGTCTATTAATATAATTGTCCCGTCTCTTAATTTACCAAACTCATATTTTGTATCCACTAAAATCAAACCTCTTTTTGCCGCCATTTCTTGACCCCGAGAAAATAATTTCTTGGTGTAGTTTTCTATTTGATCATAGTCAGATTTTGAAACAATCCCCTTCGATAAAATAGTTTCTCTTGATATATCTTGGTCATGGGCACCTATATTTTCTTTTGTTGTAGGCGTAATAATTGGTTCAGGAAATTCGTCATCTTCTCTCAAACCATTTGGCATTGAGATACCACATAACTTTCTTTCGCCTTGAGAATACACTCTTGATGCGTGGCCACTCAAATATCCACGAATTACCATTTCAATTTTAAAAGGAATGGCTTTTCGGCCGAAAGTGACAACTGGATCAGGAGATGCAATATGCCAATTAGGAATAATATCCGAAGTGCCATCAAAAAAATATTTAGCCAACTCATTAAGTACTTGACCTTTGTGAGGAATTCCTTGAGGTAAAACCACGTCAAATGCTGAAATCCGGTCAGAGGCTACCATTAGAATAAAATCATCCTTGATAGTGTATACATCTCTAACTTTTCCATTATAAACAGAGGTTTGGCCAGGAAATTCAAAATTATGTTCTGTTAATGAGAGCATGTAGATATAATTAATTGCTTTTAGCAGTTAGTGACACGAAGCTATTACTTTTACAGTTCTAAAAGTACAATTTATGCCAATCGTAACCCTTACAAGTGACTATGGATGGAAAGATCCTGATGGAGCTATTGTACGGGGAATAATTTATTCCGAAATGCTTAAATCTGGAGTGGCCGCCCCACTAATAGAAATAACGCATAGTATTAGTCCTCGAAACCACCTTGAAGCAGCATATATTGTGAGGGAAGCATATAAATCCTTTCCAAAAGGAAGCATACATATTATTCTTGTCGATAGTATGACTCCATCTGATATGGAAATCATCGCTGTTGAGTTAGATGATCATTTTTTTCTTGCACCGAATCATGGTGGAATTTCTTTAATTAGGCCAGATTTAAATATTAGTAACGCTTTTCAGATAGAACTAAAAAATCGTCCAGAATTAACTCAATCTGAAAGTCAGATCGCAGTTACTGCTGTTCATTTGCTAAACAAAGGAAAATTTGAAACGATTGGAAAACCATTGAGTCATTTCAAAAAACTTCAAACTATACACCCCGAAATCAGAAATCAAAATACAGCTATTGTGCATGTTCAATACATCGATCACTTTGGACAATTAGTAACTAATGCAAATGAGAGTTGGCTGAAAAAATGGAGCCAAGGAAAGCCATTCATAGCTCTAGCTCGAGGAAGAAAAATAAAAAATTGGATTTCGAGTCGAGAAGAAATGACAGAAACGGGATCTCTTTATCTCAGAATAAATCGTGCTGGTTTTCTAGAAATTGGGATTATCGAACCTGGCTTTGATGGTTCTAATTCTGCTAGTAGTTTGTTGGGTGTAGTTATTCATGACCCAATTGAATTACAACTAAAATAAGGGCCAAATAAAATGAAATTTAACCCTGCTATAATTTCATAATATTTCACCAAATTTGAATTTTCGAATCATCTCCTTATCGCTTTTAAATACTAGTGAGAATAAATGAAAAAATATATCTAATGCTTGCAATAGCTAAAAAAGAGTTTAACGCCTTTTTTCAATCTTCAACGGGAGTTCTTATTATTTGCACTTACCTCGGATTAAACGGTATATTTCTCTGGCTATTAGATGTTCCATTTAATTTGATTGAATCAGGTTATGCTCAGTTAGATGGTTTATTCATGCTATCTCCATGGGTTTTTATGTTCTTAATTCCAGCTATTGGAATGAAAATGATTTCTGAAGAGAAACGGTCTGGGACAATAGAGTGGTTATTTACCAAACCCGTAACTGAATGGCAAATAATTCTAGGCAAATGGATTGCCGGAATGTTGCTTGTCGTTTTTGCTTTAATCCCAACATTTATTTATGCAATTACATTATATAATTTAGGAAATCCAATCGGAAATCTCGATTTTGGATCTTTAGCCGGTTCTTATATCGGATTATTGTTGCTTGCCTCTGGATATTTAGCCATATCACTTTTCGCTTCATCCATTACCGAAAATTCAATTGTATCCTTTGTCACTGGAGTATTATTTTGTTTATTTTTCTACATCGGATTTGAACAAATCGCTAATTTAAACGCTCTAAAATTCTCAGCACTCTTTTGGATGAAACTTGGTATGAATGAACACTACACTTCTATTAGTCGAGGAGTATTAGATTTTAGAGATGTGGTTTATTTCATAGCCCTGAGTTATGCTTTCCTAAGTGCATCTAAAACTATTCTTAAATCACGTAATTGGTAGTCGATTTTAGCATGAGAAAAACAGACTTATTGAAATTCGGAACTGCAATTTTATTTAGCGTATTCTCTGTTTTCTTGTCCGAATTCATTCCGATAAGAATAGATTTAACTGAAGACAAAAGGTTTAGTTTAAGTAATTCGACTTTAAAACTTATCGAAAAAGTTGAAGACCCTATGCTTTTTTCCATATATCTAGAGGGCGATTTTCCGGCAGGTTTTCAACGTTTGAAATTTGAGACGATAAGAATGCTAGAGGAATTTCGCGCGAAAAACCCTGATATCGAATACGCATTAATCAATCCATCTGAAAATCCAAATTCGCAAGCCAGGAGAGATACTTATACTCAACTCCGGAATGCAGGACTTTCTGCTATTCAAATAAAAGTTGAAGAAAGTGATGGGATTCGTGAACAACAAATATTTCCTGGAGCAATAGTCTCATTTCGAGATAATGAATGGCCTATTTCATTGCTTTTAGAGCAATTCGCATCTAATTCCGATGCACAAATCAATGCATCAATACAAAATCTAGAATACACTTTAGCAAGTGCAATAAAGGGCTTAACTAAAACTCACCGATCTAGCATTGGTATTTTACAAGGTCATGACGAACTTAGCCCGGTTGAGACAGCATCATTGGAATTGTCTCTCTCAAAATCATACGACATTGAGCATTTTAATTTAAGAGAATTTCCAATTGACAGTATAAACGGTGAGCCAGATCTGAATAAGCAAATCATCTTATTAAACAGTTTTGACTTAATCATTCTAGCTAAACCCAGACAAAGGTTTTCCGAGTTAGATATTTGGTTAATTGATCAGTATTTAATGAATAATGGCAAAGGAATATTTATGCTAGATGCTGTTTATGCCGACATGGACTCTCTTAGCTATTCGCCTGAATTCCTGGCATACCCGATACTAGACAGAATTAATTTGAGTGATCCGTTATTTAATTATGGCGTTCGAATTAATACTAGTCTTATTCAGGACATGGTCTGTGCAACTCTAAATGACAGAAAATCAATTATTCCATGGCTATATTTTCCTCTTATTTTACCTCAAACAGATCATCCCATCGGAAAAAATTTGAATGCGATAAAATTAGAATTTGCAACAGCAATGGATAGCATTAGAGCAATAGGAGTAAGAAAAACCCCTCTATTATTTACTTCTCCATATAGCCGACGTCAATCGATGCCAGGCAGAGTTTCCCTTGCAACGTTATATAATGAACCTGACCAATCGAAATTTGTTGATAAATCTCTTATTACAGCGATATTACTTGAGGGTGCTCTCCCCTCTTTTTATGCCAACCGTATATTACAAAAAACCAATTTCCAGAGCCCTCCTAAAAAAGCATCTAATGCCAAGCTCTTAGTTATTTCAGATGGTGACTTTATTAAAAATCAGAGAAATTTAGTACGCTCTGACATACCAAGAGGTTCTCCTCTACCCCTAGGCTATGATCAATTTACTCAACGCCAATATGGCAATTCTGACTTCATATTGAATGCTATTGATTATATGTTAGATATTGACGGATTGATTGAAGTAAGAGGTCGTGAAGTAGCTTTAAGGCTTTTAGATATGCAACGGATAAATAGACAAAAAAAAACGTTAATAGGTATAAATATTTTGGCCCCAATAGCTTTAATTTTAATCTTTGGGCTATTATACCGAATGGTCCGAAAACAAAGATTCTCTAAATTCTCTCGATGAAATTTTATCTTAAATTTATCCTCACCATTGCATTATTGTTTGTTGCTGCTCTGACTTTCGTGTTTATTTATGAAGTCACATCAAAAGATAGCAATGCATACTATGATTTCTCCATAAATGATACATCATCAGTAACAAAAATTATAATCTGGGACAAAAGCCCGGATACTGTTTTTTTAAGTCGTCAAAAAAACAATCTATGGTTAGTAAATAATTCATTTAAAGCTAGACCTGATGGAATTGAAACTCTTCTTGAAACAATTTATCGAATCAGACTTCGCAATTTTCCCCAAAAATCAGCTTTACCCAGAATACTTAAAACTATGGCAACTTATGGCAAGCATATAGATTTATATATTGATCATAAAATAGCTAAATCATTTACGGTTGGCACAGAGACGCCAGATCAACTTGGAACCTATATGCTGATGGATGGTTTTGAAACACCTGTAGCTACTCACATACCGGGGTTCAATGGCTATCTATCAAGTAGATTCTTCATTAGAGAAGATCTTTGGAGGACAAGAGAAATCTGGTCATATGAAAAAGAAATAGCAAGTGTTGATGTCTCCTATCCTGACAGTACATCTTTCAAATTAATCAAAGAAAATAATACATTCAGCCTCATTGGACCATCAGGTATAAATCTTAGCGCCGATAACATGTCAAGCCAAGCCTTTTTTAAAGGAATTAGAAAAGCCCAATATGAAGGAATGATAATACCAACTGACAAGGCTTGGAACAAAAGTGACTCTATTCAATTAACTCCTCCTGTAGGAATATTTAAAGTGGCATACATCGATGGGAAGATTATTGAAATGAAAATTTACCGTGTCCCAGGTGGGCCTGATTGGCTTGACGGCGAAGGCAAACCTCAACGCTACGACCCTGATAGATACTATGCCTTTATTAGCGATGGTCGTTTTGTTTTGACTCAACGTTTTGGTCTTCAACATGTGTTGAAAAGTTATCGCGCATTTCTAACATTTGAGTAATTACTTTGTAGTATGAAATTTATAGTATCCAGCAGCAAGTTATTGCGTTCACTTCAAACTGTTAGTGGAGTGATTCAGTCGAATAATACTCTTCCAATTCTTGACCACTTCCTTGTTCATCTGACCCCTGGGAAATTAACTATTACTGCTTCAGATATAGAAACCACTATGACTACAGCTCTTGCTGTTGACTCATCTGAGGAAATCACAGCGGCTATACCTGCTAAGATTCTCCTAGACACAGTCAAAAGCTTTCCTGAACAGCCTTTGACGTTCACCTTGAATTCGAGTACTCATTCCCTTGAAGTTAGTAGTGATTTCGGGAAATATGCGTTGGCATACGTTGACCCATCTGAGTATCCCAAATCAGCATCATTAAATGAGGCAGATTCAATTAACATATCAGAGAAAACACTTGGAACTGCAATAAACAAAACTCTTTTCGCCGCAGGAAATGATGATTTAAGACCTGTAATGAGCGGAGTTTTCTTTCAATTCACTAATGAAGGACTCACATTTGTCGCTACAGATGCTCACAAGCTAGTCAGGTATTCAAGAAAAGATATTTTAGCACCTTCAACTGCTGAACTCATTTTACCGAAAAAACCTTTAACACTTTTAAAAACAACCTTGGGTTCGGGTGGTAATAATGTTTCTATTTCCTACACGGATCAAAATGCCCAATTCACATATGGCGAAGTAACTCTACTTTGTCGTCTGATAGATGGAAAATACCCGAACTTTCAGGCGGTAATTCCCAAAGATAATCCAAACCATTTAGTAGCAGATCGGATGGCATTATTATCAAGTGTGAAGCGAATTAGCATATTCTCAAACAAGACGACCCATCAGGTTAAACTAAAAGTTGCTGGCAATGAATTAAATATTTCTGCCGAAGATCTAGATTTTTCTAATAAGGCTAATGAGCGGCTAACCTGCAACTACCAAGGAACAGATATGGAAATTGGCTTCAATAGTAGATTTCTTATTGAAATGTTAAGCAATTTGGAGAGTGATGAAATTATTCTCGAAATGTCTGCACCAAATAGGGCAGGGATTCTGCTCCCGGATGGTGGCCTTGATGAAGGTGAAGAACTTTTGATGCTTGTAATGCCGGTTATGCTTAACACCTAAAAATTAAACTTTAAGCTATGAATATTCTTGTGATCGGTGATATTCATGGTTGCGTTCACACATTAAAAAATTTAGTCAAGAATTATTGGAAACCTGAAGATTCTGTTTTAATTCTTATCGGAGATTTGATCCATAAAGGACTGCACAGCGGAAGAACATTGCGTTATCTTAGGAAATTATCGAAGAAGTTCCCTGACTCGGTAATCGTTTTAAAAGGGAATCATGAGCAAATGGTTTCTAATGCCTTTTTGAAAGGTAAAAAATATGCTAAGTGGGGAAATCTAAAAAAAGATATTAGATTACAAGGGCTCAATGTAAAAAAAACATTGAAATGGATATGCGACTTACCCACTATTTGGGAAAATGATAATATTGTCATTACTCATGCAGGTATCGCTTTAAATCAAAATAATAATACTGACTTAGACTCACCGAATAGTATTTTAAACAATCGGTCTACAATAAAAAATATTGGAAAACTTCAAATATTTGGGCATATTATTCAAGACAATAATCAACCACGATTTTTCCCAGAGTCAAATTCATGGGGAATTGATACTGGATGTTGGATTGGTGGTGGTCTGACTGCTATTTTAACAGAACCTAGTGGAAAAATTTTAGAAATAATTCGTCAACCGACTATTCAGTCCGATCTTTAACACCTCAATTAAAAAGATTAATTAATTCCTCATAAACTATGGCTAACGGAAAATTTCAGATCCCAAAGGCAATCAATGAAGTAATTGATAGCTATGCACCCGGAACTGCGAGTCGGGAGAACCTGCTAGAAACTTATGAATCCATGTTAAAAGGGTCTGTAGATATTCCTATGCTTATCAATGGAAAAGAAATTAGGACTAATGATATTCGTGATTGCCGTCCACCACATGATCATAAAACAAAAATTGGTCAATTCCATTACGGAACCAAAAGACATGTAGAAGAAGCAATAAATTCATCACTATCAGTTCATGACGAATGGTCATCTTTACCGTGGAATGAGAGAGCTGCTATTTTCCTTAAAGCGGCGGATATGGTCTCCGGATCTTATCGCGCGAAGATTAACGCGGCAACAATGTTGGCTCAATCGAAAACAGTTCATCAAGCAGAAATTGATGCTGCATGCGAATTTGCAGACTTTTTGCGTTTCAACGCCAATTTTATGCAAGAAATTTATGAAAATCAACCTGTTAGCCAAGACGGATTATGGAACAGGATGGAATATCGTGCATTAGAGGGGTTTGTTGTAGCCATAACACCTTTTAATTTTACTGCAATCGCTGGTAACCTGCCTGCCTCTGCTGCCCTAATGGGCAATGTAGTTATTTGGAAACCTGCCGATAGCCAAGTTTATTCTTCATGGGTAATTATGGAAATATTTAGAAAAGCTGGATTACCAGATGGTGTTATAAACTTAGTTTACACTGATGGGCCAGATTTTGGGGACGTGGTATTTAAACATCCGAGTTTTGCTGGCTTACATTTCACTGGATCCACATCAGTATTTAAACATTTATGGAAAGAGATCGGGAAGAATATTGATTTGTACAAAGCCTACCCTAGAATAGTAGGAGAAACCGGAGGAAAGGATTTTATCTTGGCGCATTGTTCAGCTGAACCAGCTGAAATAGCAACAGGTATGAGCCGTGGAGCATTTGAATTTCAGGGTCAAAAATGCTCAGCAGCTTCCAGGGCTTACATCCCAGAGTCACTATGGCCTGAAGTGAAAAGAATACTCATTGATCAAGTTGGTAGTTTTAAAATGGGTAGTCCAGGAGACCCTTCTAACTTTATTACTGCCGTAATTGATGAACGTGCATTTGATAAAATCTCAGGATATATTGATGATGTCGAGCAAAACAATGATGCAATTATAATACAAGGCGGAAACTACGATAAGACAAATGGTTATTTTATTTCACCGACAATTATTCAGGCAAAAAACCCTCTTTCAAAAACAATGTGTGAAGAAATATTTGGCCCTGTGCTAACTGTTTATGTATACGCTGATTCAGATTGGAATGAAACATTAGATCTAGTGAATACGACGTCAGAATATGCGCTGACTGGAGCGATTTTCGCAAAAGATCGAAATGTGATAAGTGAAGCAACTCATGCGCTAAGGTTTGCTGCAGGGAATTTCTATGTAAATGATAAACCCACTGGCGCAGTAGTTGGCCAACAACCTTTTGGTGGTGCAAGAGGCTCAGGAACCAATGATAAAGCTGGTTCGATTCTAAATCTATTAAGATGGGTTTCACCAAGAACGATAAAAGAAACACTAGTTCCTCCCACAGACTATAAGTACCCCCACATGGGCTAATTCCGTTTTAAATTCCCTTCCATAATTAGAAAACAAAATTGCAATTATTACTTTCTTTTTAAAACTTAGCTAAGCAAAGAAAATAACAATTATGAAAGTTATATCTAAATATAAGTGCCCCGGAAAGATGTGCTAGAGGAATTATCTCAATTTTTTTTGATTCCTACAGCTTTTATTTATGGGTACAGTTTTTTTTGATTATTACAATTATTGTAGGCTTGGCTCTTGTTTATAATTCACTTTCCGAAATTTGCTGGACCTCACGACTTTTTGGCGTGAAGACATGTGAACGCTAATCATTTAAAATTTACTCACAGACTTAAAGATCTAAGAGGGGCAACCAAATTAAAGCTTCGCTTTATCTCAAAGAACTATTTTTCAAAGATGCCAACGCGTAAAATAAAATGAATTCGCTGCCCCCTTTTATTAACTATATTTCAAATTAAACTGGCTTAAAATACTTTAATTCGAACGACATATTTTTTATCGAAATAGCTTCCTTTAAGCCATTTATTTACGGGGTAAATTTGGGTTTTATGACCGCGAATTTCATGAGTTAAATCCCCGCCTTTTAACGCATATATAAAAGCACCTTTTTTATCAGTAAACAAATTTTTGGTGAGAGAAACTAATTTTTCGATACTTGCTACAGCGCGTGTTATAATTATATCAAAAGAATCATCCAGGCTTTCAGCCCTTGAATGAATTGCACTCACATTTTCTAACCTTAATTCTTTCACAATAGCGTTTACAACCTTTATTTTTTTTCCTATTGAATCAACTAAAATAAACTCGATTTCCGGAAATGCTATAGCTAAGGGAATTCCTGGAAACCCACCACCCGTCCCAAGATCTAAGACACGAAGTCCTTTAGATATTGGAATTAAATTTCCTAAAACCAATGAATGAATGATATGATGTTTCCATATTTCATCTTGATCACTTCTTGAAATCACATTGATCTGATTATTCCAAAAGCCATAAAGGGATGGAAGAGAATTTATCTTATCAACAGCATCAGCTGTTAAAAAAGAAAAATTTTCATGCCAGTTCAAAGGGGCGATTATTTTTTCCAAAGCGATATAATTTTATGAATAAAAACCCATCTTAGATAAAATGGGGCAACAATACCATCTTTAGAAGCTGAATATCTTTTAGTCCAAAAAAAAGAAAAAATAATTAGAATAAATTGAATTAATACCCAGCCAGATAATATAATTTTTAATTTTATTAGATCCGCAATAGTGGCTTTCCCAAAAAGGATATTGTAAAATACTATTAATGCCATAATATCAATTAAAAACAAAAATAAAATGGGAATAATAATAGATAATTTTTCTAAAATATGCCGATGCACTTTTCGGTCTTTCTGCGGTTTTAGCTTATGATTTTTCAAAATTGACGCTAAAGGATCTATAACAGGAACTATTTCCCCAAAACGACTAATATCATTAAATAAAAACTCACCTTCTCCAGCCTCAACATGCATACTAGACAAAAACCCGTTAACATCAAAAAAATGAGAACGATAAAATGCGATATTAACCGAATGCAAACCTGTTATTTTTCGAGTTGATGAGTAATTAAATATCCTGATTGCTCTAATAACCGCCCATAGATTAACTCCTGCTGAGTACAGTCGTGTAGTTGCATTTTGATTCAAATCTGCGTTTACAGGAGCAAAGCTTGCTATCGCACCATTATTTAGCGGTTCCGTTAATTGAGTCAACCACCTCAAGGGATCTTTTGGGACAAAGCAATCAGTATCAACCAAAACTACCTTGGTCCTGTTTGTAGACTTTAACGCCAATGTGATCGCGAGTTTTCTAGAATTCCAGAATTTTTGATTTTCTGGAGTTTTTACCAGATTTACAAGATTATTTTTTTCACTGAGTACCTCTAAAGCAATTGAGGTTTCATACTGGCTTTGATCATCTAAGATGATAATTTCAAGATCTTTGTCAATTACAGAAGTTTCTTTAATCCAATTCTCAAAGCCAACTAAATCGTCTCGACCAACTATTATTAAGGCGATGTTAGATGCGTTTAATTTACCAGTTACATTGTGTCTCCACTTCCAAAATGGCACTGAAATTCTTAAACATAGAACAGCTGAAATAGATAAGGCAATAATTCCAAAATAAAAAATTTGTTCAATAGACTCCTTGGTTTCGAAAATGAATAGCGTTTCCATAATATTGGACAAAAGTAGTCCAAATGAAAGACCTAATTTTGAAGAATGAACTTTGAATTAAAATCTCAAGATAAAGGGAGCGCAGCTCGAGCTGGAGTGTTAAATACAGGTCATGGTAAAATACAAACGCCGATATTTATGCCAGTTGGCACAGCTGGTGCCGTTAAAAGTATTTACACTGAGGATTTGACAATTGATACACATGCACAAATAATCTTGAGCAATACATATCACTTATATCTTAGACCAGGAACCGACATTATAGAAAAAGCAGGAGGAATTCATAAATTCATTACTTGGAATAAGCCGATGTTAACCGATAGTGGAGGGTTTCAAGTGCATAGCCTTCAACATATAAGAAAAATTACCGAAGAAGGAGTTCAGTTCCAAAGTCATATCGACGGAAGCAGACATATGTTCACTCCAGAATCAGTTATGGATATTCAGAGAAAAATTGGAGCCGATATTGTCATGGCCTTTGATGAATGTACCAATTACCCATGTGAAAAAACATATGCCCGAGAGGCTATGTTAAGGACACATCGATGGCTTGATAGGTGCATAGAATATTGGGATTCAAGTGAAGGAATTTATGACTATCGCCAAGCATTATTTCCAATAGTTCAAGGAAGTACATATTCTGATCTTAGGAAGCAGTCTGCAGAATATGTAGCCAGTAAAGAGGCATTTGGAAATGCTATAGGTGGTCTTAGCGTTGGCGAACCTGCTGAAGAGATGTATGCAATGACCGAAAAAGTATGCTCCATACTTCCAACAGATCGCCCCAGATACTTAATGGGAGTAGGCACACCAGTTAATATTTTAGAAAACATAGCCTTAGGTGTTGATATGTTTGACTGTGTTATGCCAACAAGAAATGCGAGAAACGGACAAATATTTACTTCTGAGGGTATAATAAACATAAAAAACGCAAAGTGGGCTGATGATTTATCCCCTATTGATTCGAATGGTGATTCCTGTGTTGACAATCGTTTTAGTAAAGCTTATTTAAGACACCTCTTTGTTTCCAATGAGGCCCTCGGTAAACAAATCGCATCTTTACATAACTTACGATTTTATTTATGGTTAGTCGAAGAGGCGCGAAAGCATATTATTCATGGCGATTTTGTTTCGTGGAAAAACAGTATGATTCCTAAATTACAATCTCGACTTTAAGGTTAAAGAATAAATGAATCGCTTAGACCGCTATATATTTTTCAGGTTCCTAGGAAGTTTCTTTCTTTTTTTAGGGTTAGTTATGATGATTGCCGTTGTCTTTGACATCAGTCAAAAAGTGGATAATTTTATTAATAAAAATGCAGATATATCTACAATAATCATAGATTATTACGTCAATTTCCTTGCATTTTACGGAACAACTTTCAGCTCATTAATAGTTTTTTTGTCGACTATTTTTGTGACTGGACGAATGGCCAGAGACAGTGAAATAGTCGCGGCTTTAACTGGAGGCGTGTCTTTTCCAAGACTCATAAAGCCTTTTCTATTGGGAGCTCTGGTATTGTTTATCGGCAATTCCACACTAAGTCATTTTGTCATACCCAAAACAAATATTGCTAGAATTCATTTTGAAGACACTTATGTTCAAGATAAAATAATTAAACGTCCAATTAACATCCACCGTCAAGTCCTCCCTGACCACTATATATATATTGAAACATGGAGTCCTGAAAGATTAGGTGGTTATCACTTTAGTTATGAGAGATTCGAAAATGACAGAATGATTGAGAAGCTAATGGCTGACTTTGTTCGATATGACACTTCACAGAAACAGTGGCAAGTTGATAATTGGACATTGCGAACCTGGCTGAAGTCAGGAGAAATGAAACTTGAAAGTGGCCGCAGGCTAGATACATCTTTTGCATTTGACCCGACTACAATAAGTCCAGATCTTAGGAGCACTTCTACAATGACCTCCCCTCAATTATTGAAATATTTAAAAAAAGAGAGAATAAGTGGTTCCGAGGCAATAACTTCTCATGAAATGGAATGGCATAAAAGAATAGCATATCCATTTTCCGTATTTATACTTGTTTTTATAGCAGTGGTTTTGTCCTCTGAGAAAAGAAGAGGAGGTATTGGAGGACAAATTGCAATTGGTTTACTTATTGCCGTAATTTATATCTTTTTCATGCAATTAGGAGGCGTACTTGTCTCCATCCCTATATTCAGCGCTTTTATGGCCATTTGGCTACCAAATTTTCTTTTCACAATTCTAGGCTTTGTGCTATACATCAGAGCCGCAAAATAGCAATTCCGAGTGTCGATAATTTCCCCAAATGACAATTCCCCAATATCGATCCATTATTTCTGGATGCATATAATAGTATTCATATGGGGATTTACAGGAGTTTTAGGCAGATTAATAAGTATTGACGCTCTTCCCATAGTGTGGTATAGGGTATCACTGGCAACAGTTTTTATGGGCTTATTTTTTCAATTTAAAAAAAGACCATTCTTATTTCCTAACAAACGATTATTCTTTTTACTTTTTTTGAATTCAATTATTATCGTTCTTCATTGGATTACTTTCTACCACACAATCAAAATCTCTAACGTCTCTTTAACATTAGCTTGCCTGAGTACTGGGCCTTTTTTTGTTTCCATTCTTGAACCTATTTTCTTTAAGAGAAAAATTTATATATCTGAAATACTATTGGGTCTTGGTATCGTAACTGGAATGCTTATCCTCATCGAGTCTGTTCAAGATAATGAGATAGCTATTGCTCTTGGATTAATTAGCGCTTTACTTAGTGCTTTATTTTCAGTTTTAAATGGCCGAATAGTAAATAAAATGAAGCCATTGGATATTTCCATTTGGGAAATGGGAATAGGGTCAATTATTTTAGGTGTTTATCTGGCTTTTAATGGCGGCTTAATTCAAGTGATTTCATCTCCTACTTCAAATGACTGGATATATTTGATAATTTTAGCTAGCGTTTGTACTTCCTTTGCCTTTGTGCAATCAGTTAGAATAATGAAGTACTTATCTCCTTTTACCGTCGTATTAACAATTGCCATGGAACCTGTTTATGGAATTATCTTAGCTATAATTATTTTTGGCTCTACCGAAACTATGAATCCAATGTTTTACCTTGGAGCGTCTACTATTCTTGCAGTAATAAGTTTAGATGCATATCTAAAAAAAAGAAAAAGAAAAAGGGAAAATTATTTGTTTAATAGATCGAAAAAATCATAAGAGATTTATACTCTAAGTTTTCCACATTTTAAACAAAAGGCAATGGGAAAGCTTTAATTTTAAACTTTGCATTATTAAATATGGAATACCTAGAATTTGAAGATTCAATAAAAGAAATTGATAAACAGATAGAAAAAGCTAAAGCTCTTGAAATAGAGAGCGGTGTCGATATGAAAGAAAGCCTTCAAGAGCTTGAATCCAAATTATTATCTGCTCAGGCTGAAACCAAAGAAAAACTTACTGCATGGCAACGAGTTCAATTAAGTCGACACCCCAGTCGTCCTCATACACTTGCTTACCTGGAAGCAATGACTAAAAATTCATTTATTGAATTGCACGGAGATAGGACCGTTAAAGATGATAAAGCAATGGTCGGTGGATGGGGAATGATTAATGATGAATCCTATCTTTTTATCGGACAGCAGAAAGGAGTAAATACCAAAATGCGACAACTACGCAATTTTGGGATGCCTAATCCTGAAGGCTATAGAAAAGCATTGAGGCTTATGAAGCAAGCTGAAAAGTTTGGCAGACCCGTTGTGACTTTAATTGACACACCTGGTGCATTTCCAGGAGTTGAGGCTGAGGAACGAGGACAAGGAGAAGCGATAGCGCGAAATATTTTAGAAATGTCTCGTTTAAAAGTTCCAATAATTTGTATAATTATTGGAGAAGGAGCTTCTGGTGGTGCCCTTGGAATTGGCGTCGGAGATAAAGTCATAATGCTAGAGAACACATGGTACTCTGTTATCAGCCCAGAGTCCTGTTCCTCAATTCTTTGGAGAAGCTGGGACCACAAAGAGAAAGCTGCAGAGGCTCTCAAGCTGACAGCAAATGACATGCTTTCTAATGGGCTAATTGATGGTATTATTAATGAGCCTTCAGGAGGAGCACATAGAAATCCAAGCGAAATGTTTAATATCTTGTCTGAGTCAATTTCTAACCTATATGAAGAATTAAAAAACATACCAACCGATAAGTTGATTAAAAGTCGAGTTGATAAATTTTGTCAAATGGGTGTTTATGAAGAATCCTAAAAGAAAAACCACCTAAAATGGATAAAGCTTTAAAATCTAAATCAAACAGATCCAACGAGACAAATATTCTGCCTTTATCCGGAGTTGGAAGAATCCCTCCACAAGCTATAGAATTGGAAGAGGCTGTTCTTGGAGCTTTACTAATTGACAGAGACGCTCTTTCTAAAGTAATTGATATTCTCTCTTCCGAAAGTTTTTATGTCGATGGCCATCAAAAAATTTTCGAAGCAATCACTCAACTCTTTGGAGATTCAGACCCAATTGATATTCTTACAGTTTCTCAACGATTAAAAAAGGAAGGTGAACTTAATAATATTGGTGGCGAAGCAAAACTAATTGGACTTTCCACTAGAGTCTCATCTTCTGCACATATTGAATTCCATGCCAGAATCGTAGTTCAAAAACATATACAGCGAGAGTTAATACGAATCTCCCACAATATGATAGAGCAGGCTTATGATGAAACAAATGATGTCTTAGAATTACTGGATGTAGCTGAACAGAACCTTTTCAATATCTCTCAAGGAAACTTGAAAAAAAATTACGAGGGCTCATTTGAGCTGGTGAAACAAGCCCTTCAAAAAATTGAAGATATTTCAAAAAAAGAAGGATTGTCAGGTGTTCCCTCAGGCTTTAAAGCTGTCGATCGTGTTACAGCCGGTTGGCAAAAGTCCGATTTAATTATAATTGCTTCCAGACCAGGAATGGGGAAGACTGCCTTAGCCCTAAGTATGGCTCGAAATATGGCAATTGATCATAATATTCCAATCGGTGTATTTTCTCTTGAAATGTCATCGGTGCAGCTAATTACCAGATTGATAGCCTCAGAAACAGGTATTGACTCAGAAAAACTAAGAAAAGGAAATTTAGAGCCAATAGAATGGCAACAACTTAGCTCTAAAGTTAAAAAACTAGAGGACGCACCAATCTATATAGACGACACTCCAGGTCTATCTATTTTTGATCTCAGAGCAAAGTGCAGAAGACTAGTTGCCCAACATAAAGTGGAAATTATTGTTATCGATTATTTACAGTTAATGACAGCTGGAGTATCAAAGTCTAATGGGAATCGTGAACAAGAAATTTCTACTATTTCTAGATCTCTAAAAAGCATTGCAAAAGAGCTTGATATTCCAGTTATAGCATTATCTCAATTAAGTCGAGCGGTTGAAACCAGGGGAGGAAGTAAGAGACCTTTACTTTCAGACCTTAGAGAATCTGGAGCAATCGAGCAAGATGCCGATATAGTTTCATTTATCTACCGACCCGAATACTATCAAATACATGAATGGGACGATGACGGAACACCGTGCGACGGACAAGGTGAATTAATAGTGGCAAAACATCGTAATGGGTCGTTAGAAAAGGTGCGGTTGAGATTCGAAGCAAACATGGCAAAATTTAGTGATCTTGAAAATATAGGCATGGCTTCTAACCCAGCAGTATATGAGTCAAGAATGAATGCTGCTGCCGGAGATCAATTCGGCGATATCATAGACCCCAACAATGATGATCCTTTTTAAAATTCTTAGCTGTTTGTAAAATAAATGCTTCAAGAAACGAGTCGTATCATATTATGAGCGACATCTAATTAAACATTCTCCATCGACCTGTAACCCTTAATGCTAGTGGAGGTGAAGGGTAATTTTCCACAAGGAAAACAGTATTAGGCAGCCATCCTTGATTCACATTCTGGAAATTTAGTATGATCTCAGCTTCTGATTTAAACCTTACGCCAACAAAAGGACTAATTAGACCACTCAATAATTTGTCATTCTGAATGACAGAATTATTAAATGCAAAAGTGCCTCTTTCAGGAATATAAAAAGGCCGATTCCATTTTCCCGCCCATCCAGATGCATTGATTCCAAAAAATATTGAGGTGTTTGGATTTAAGCTCCATTCTTTGCTGTAAAATAACTCACCAAACCAAGGAGCAATTCCTAAATCTAGGCGTGATGCAAGAGAATAATGCAATTTATATTTGAATGACTTCGCTAAATCGCCAATAATGGAAAATTTCAATACACTATAACCCTCTCGAAATCCCCAAACTGCGTCGTTACTATTTATGGAGTTAATCAAAACATTATCCCCCTGCGAAAGGAGAAGTGAAGAGCTTAGGCGTGTGTGTTTTTGCTTTAAGAATATTACCCCACTCTGGTAAGAAACATTCTCTTGTAATTGCCCCGACCAAAATGATGGCAGCTTTCTTTTTACATTTATACTGGAAAAAAGAATCTCTTTCAATAAATTAACAGGACCAATAGAAAAATTATATGACGCCGACAGGGGACGATATTCTAAATCAAAAACTGCATTACGCAAGCTTAAATATGGATCCCAGATAATGCCATTAGCTGAATCAATTGAGTTACGGCTTTGTAATCTGTTCTGAACGCCTAAAGAAAAATATACCTTTTCATTCAATCCTGAGCGTGAAATTGAGAATTCTGTTCGGCTCTTTTGAGATTCTAAACTATCGTTAATCATTAAACTCGGTGCATCAAATATTTTGTTATGAAAAAAGCCTGAAGACCTAAAATGATATTGGTATTTACTATCCGATAAATTTACAGTTGACATACAAGCCTCCCAGCTCAGGGCCTTGTATAAAGAATTAACATCATTGGAAAATCGAGTCGTTACTAATTCTCTATTCCAATTAAATAAATTAGAATCTAATTGAGTCTTATCCAAAAGACCACCAGTCTCACTGGACTCGCCAGACTGATACCGAACAAAAGCTATCCACTTCAAACCTATTTTCGGACGAATCACCATAGTTTTAAGTAATAAATCATCCCTCAAGTATGATTCATTCACAAGTGTTCCCCGGGTCTGTGTCCTTATGTATCGAACGTCATAGTGTTCGTTTGTATTTACACTGGCACTAGCTCTAAATCCAAAAGACTGACCGCGCCCATGACCGTCCGAATAGAGCCATTCGAGCATAGGTAATGGACCTCTACGAAAATTTAACGCACTTGAATTGTTTCGAGAACTTAAAAATCCAGAAAAACTGTGATCTTCAGCCTCTAGACCAATTAATGGGTCATATGACGGAGAGCCGACACTTCCAATTAAAGTAAATAAATTTGTCCAAATTGGCTCAATACCATGGATTTTGTAATCTACAAAATCGATCTTTCTCCAACCACTAGAATCACCATTAAATAAATTTTCTAAAACCTCAAAACTAGTACTATCATTTTCAAATACAGTATCAACAGTAACATCGTAGAATGGATACAAAGAATTAGAGTCAGCTGAATAGATAGAATACTCAGATGAATCTATACTTTGCGCACCTATATGAAAACCGCAAAATAAAAAACCGAAAAAATTCAAGCAACATCTACTCATCAGTCCAAATTTAAGGGATTTGCAAAACCCATAAGTAAATATTTTAACATTAACTTTTTAAAACGCAAAAACCCTCGCGTCAGCGAGGGTTTTCGTATGAGTTATGGCGGCGTCCTACTCTCCCGGAATTAACCAGTACCATCGGCGCAATCGGGCTTAACGACTCTGTTCGGAATGGGAAGAAGTGATCCCCGACGCAATAACCACCATGTTTTAACAAGGTAATTTGGCATATCGGAAGCAACATAAAAAAATCGGGACAAAAAATCCACGGGTAATTAGTACTACTCGGCTATGACATTACTGCCTTTACACCTATAGCCTATCAACGTCCTCATCTTGAACGACCCTTAAGAGAAATCTCATCTTGAAGTGGGCTTCGTACTTATATGCTTTCAGTACTTATCCCAACCGCACGTAGCTACCCTGCGATACAGCTGGCGCCATAACAGGTACACTAGAGGTGCGTCCGACATGGTCCTCTCGTACTAATGTCAGCTCTCCTCAAATTTCTAACGCCCATAGTAGATAGAGACCGAACTGTCTCGCGACGTTCTGAACCCAGCTCGCGTGCCACTTTAATGGGCGAACAGCCCAACCCTTGGGACCTTCTCCAGCCCCAGGATGTGACGAGCCGACATCGAGGTGCCAAACCCTCCCGTCGATGTGAGCTCTTGGGAAGGATCAGCCTGTTATCCCCGGAGTACCTTTTATCCTTTGAGCGATGGCCCACCCATGCGGAACCACCGGATCACTATGCCCTACTTTCGTACCTGCTCGACATGTATGTCTCACAGTCAAGCACCCTTGTGCCATTGCACTCTACGCACGGTTACCAAGCGTGCTGAGGGTACCTTTGGAAGCCTCCGTTACTCTTTTGGAGGCGACCACCCCAGTCAAACTACCCACCAAGCAATGTCCCCCTTGCGGGGTTAGGCTACAAATAACAGAAGGGTGGTATTTCAAGGATGATTCCACCTTGCCTAGCGACAAAGCTTCATAATCTCCCACCTATCCTACACATCTATTATTCGGAGTCAATACTAAGCTGTAGTGAAGGTTCACGGGGTCTTTTCGTCCCACTACGGGTAATCGGCATCTTCACCGATACTACAATTTCACCGAGCTCATGGCTGAGACAGTGCCCAGATCGTTACACCATTCGTGCAGGTCGGAACTTACCCGACAAGGAATTTCGCTACCTTAGGACCGTTATAGTTACGGCCGCCGTTTACTGGGGCTTCAATTCAGCGCTTCTCTTGCGATAACGCCTCCTCTTAACCTTCCAGCACCGGGCAGGTGTCAGACCATATACATCATCTTTCGATTTAGCATAGTCCTGTGTTTTTGCTAAACAGTCGCCTGGGCCTTTTCACTGCGGCCCCCTTACGGGGGCGCCCCTTCTCCCGAAGTTACGGGGCGATTTTGCCTAGTTCCTTAGCCATGATTCACTCGAGCACCTGAGGATACTCTCCTCACCCACCTGTGTCGGTTTAGGGTACGAGTCGCTTTAACCTGAAGCTTAGAGGTTTTTCTTGGAAGTCTGATTACACTCACTATCTCCTCAGCCGAAGCCTTGGAGTACTATCACCCTTCAGCAGGTCGAACGGATTTGCCTATCCAACCTATACCTATGGGCTTCAACGTACTATTCCGTCAGTACGCGGAGCTGTCACTACTTCGTTACCCCATCGCAGTTAAAGCGAGTACTGGAATATTAACCAGTTATCCATCGACTACCCCTTTCGGGTTCGCCTTAGGTCCCGACTAACCCTCAGCTGATTAGCATTGCTGAGGAAACCTTGGGTTTGCGGTGTGCAGGTTTCTCACCTGCATTATCGTTACTTATTCCTACATTTTCTTTTCTAACCGCTCCAGCCAACCTTACAGTCAACCTTCAGCGCAATCAGAATGCTCCCCTACCGCTCTTACGAGCCCATTGCTTCGGTAATGTGTTTAATGCCCGATTATTGTCCATGCCAAGCCGCTCGACTAGTGAGCTGTTACGCACTCTTTAAATGAATGGCTGCTTCCAAGCCAACATCCTAGCTGTCAAAGCAGCTCGACCTCGTTTGTTCAACTTAACACATATTTTGGGACCTTAGCAGATGATCTGGGTTGTTTCCCTCTCGGACCGTGACCTTAGCACCCCGGCCCTCACTCCTGAGGAACATGTTATAGCATTCGGAGTTTGACAGGACTTGGTAGGCGATGAAGCCCCCGCATCCAACCAGTAGCTCTACCTCTATAACACTACACTCAAGGCTGTACCTAAATACATTTCGGGGAGTACGAGCTATTTCCCAGTTTGATTAGCCTTTCACCCCTACCCACAGCTCATCCCAAGACTTTTCAACGTCTACGGGTTCGGTCCTCCACTTTGTGTTACCAAAGCTTCAACCTGGCCATGGGTAGATCACTAGGTTTCGCGTCTGCCCCCACTAACTATACGCCCTATTCAGACTCGCTTTCGCTTCGGCTCCGGGCCTTCAGCCCTTAACCTTGCTAGTGAGGAGCAACTCGTAGGATCATTATGCAAAAGGCACGCCGTCACTTCACGAAGAAGCTCCGACCGCTTGTAAGCACACGGTTTCAGGTACTATTTCACTCCCTTATTCAGGGTACTTTTCACCTTTCCCTCACGGTACTGGTTCACTATCGGTGATCTAGGAGTATTTAGCCTTACCAGATGGTCCTGGTAGATTCAGACAGGATTCCACGTGTCCCGCCCTACTCAGGGTACCGCTACAAATAATATATGCATACAAATACGGGGCTATCACCCACTATGGCACAACTTTCCAGTTGTCTTCTTTTTCGCATATACATTCGATGGCGCGGCCCTACAACCCCAAACATGCCGAAACATATTTGGTTTGGGCTTTTCCCCGTTCGCTCGCCACTACTAGGGGAATCATTAATTATTTTCTTTTCCTCCAGTTACTTAGATGTTTCAGTTCACTGGGTTAGCTCCTTTCGGTGACAGATCTTCAATCTGCCGGGTTGCCCCATTCGGAAATCTTCGGATTAGCGCTCGTTGCAGCTCCCCGAAGCTTATCGCAGCTTACCACGTCCTTCATCGCCTCTAGATCCCAAGGCATCCACCGTGTGCCCTTATTTAATTTTTCATCAACTTGATGATTATTCTATGTTGCTCCAATATGTCAAAGAACTTTGTCCCAGTATAAACTGGGGTTGTGGAGAATATCGGAGTCGAACCGATGACCTCCTGCGTGCAAGGCAGGCGCTCTAGCCAGCTGAGCTAATCCCCCTCTTTTTTCCTACAGCTAAATAAACCCATAAGAATCTATTCAACTTTAAGTATCTCGTAGTCCCGGGCAGACTCGAACTGCCGACCTCAACATTATCAGTGTTGCGCTCTAACCACCTGAGCTACGAGACTATGTAGCAAAAAAAAGAGACAAAGTATTGTGAAATCAAAAGAGCCAACCGAAGATCTAAGAAATATAAATTTCAAGAGCCGATCATTTTAATATTTAGAGATATTTCTCTAGAAAAGAGGTGTTCCAGCCACACCTTCCGGTACGGCTACCTTGTTACGACTTAGCCCTAGTTACTAGTTTTACCCTAGGCAGCTCCTTGCGGTTACCGACTTCAGGCACTCCCAGCTTCCATGGCTTGACGGGCGGTGTGTACAAGGCCCGGGAACGTATTCACCGCGCCATGGCTGATGCGCGATTACTAGCGATTCCAGCTTCACGAAGTCGAGTTGCAGACTTCGATCCGAACTGAGATAGTGTTTAAGGGATTTGCTCCTGGTTACCCAGTGGCTGCCCTCTGTCACTACCATTGTAGCACGTGTGTGGCCCAGGATGTAAGGGCCGTGATGATTTGACGTCGTCCCCACCTTCCTCGCAGCTTGCGCTGGCAGTTCTGCTAGAGTCCCCGGCATTATCCGCTGGCAACTAACAGTAGGGGTTGCGCTCGTTGCGGGACTTAACCCAACACCTCACGGCACGAGCTGACGACAACCATGCAGCACCTTGAAAATTGTCCGAAGAAGGACACCTTTCGGCATCTGTCAATTCCCATTTAAACCCTGGTAAGGTTCCTCGCGTATCATCGAATTAAACCACATGCTCCACCGCTTGTGCGGGCCCCCGTCAATTCCTTTGAGTTTCACCGTTGCCGGCGTACTCCCCAGGTGGATTACTTAATGCTTTCGCTTGGCCGCTAACTGTATATCGCTAACAGCGAGTAATCATCGTTTACGGCGTGGACTACCAGGGTATCTAATCCTGTTTGCTACCCACGCTTTCGTCCCTCAGCGTCAGTTGTAACATAGTAAGCTGCCTTCGCAATCGGTGTTCTATGGCATATCTATGCATTTCACCGCTACATGCCATATTCCGCCTACTTCTACTACACTCAAGGTCTTCAGTATCAATGGCAATTCTACAGTTAAGCTGCAGGCTTTCACCACTGACTTAAAGACCCGCCTACGGACCCTTTAAACCCAATAAATCCGGATAACGCTTGGATCCTCCGTATTACCGCGGCTGCTGGCACGGAGTTAGCCGATCCTTATTCGTATGGTACCTTCAGCCTTCCACACGTGGAAGGGTTTATTCCCATATAAAAGCAGTTTACAACCCAGAGGGCCGTCTTCCTGCACGCGGCATGGCTGGGTCAGAGTTTCCTCCATTGCCCAATATTCCTCACTGCTGCCTCCCGTAGGAGTCTGGTCCGTGTCTCAGTACCAGTGTGGGGGTTCACCCTCTCAGGTCCCCTACCTATCGTAGCCTTGGTGAGCCATTACCTCACCAACAAGCTAATAGGACGCATGCCCATCTTTTACCGCCGGAGCTTTCCTTGCTCAATCATGCGATTGTGCGAGCATATGGGGCATTAATCCGAATTTCTTCGGGCTATTCCCCAGTAAAAGGTAGGTTGCATACGTGTTACGCACCCGTGCGCCGGTCTCAAACATCCGAAGACATTCTACCCCTCGACTTGCATGTGTAAGGCCTGCCGCTAGCGTTTATCCTGAGCCAGGATCAAACTCTCCATTGTAAGGTTGTTTGATCTGGCCTCTTGAAGTATCTCATTAGAATCTTCGAGTTGGAGCTCTTTCGATTTCACAATATGTTAAAGAACGTTGAAGTCTTAATCTTCGTCTTAATCCCTTATAAAGAAGTCCTAGAAAGATCTATTATTCTGTTTGGGGAGTGCAAATGTAGAACGACTTTTTGATTGCGCAACACCCATAAGAAAAAAAAACTATAAGTATTTGTTAACGTACTGTTTATCAGCATTTGAAGACTGGAAAAAAAAATTAGGGAGTAGAAATTGTCACTGGCAAAACCCTTCCAGCAAAAGATTTATGCCCAAAAAGAACAAATTCAGATATATAACTTCCCATTTGATTGGAGGTTGTTGGCGCTAAATAATCAGGGAAAGCTTCTTTCAACATTTCTGTTTGGACCGCTCCTAGGCAAAGAGCATTAAAAGTAGCATCTTCACCGCCTAGTTCTACCTGAAGACATTCCGTAAGAGCAACAAGAGCACTTTTAGACGCAGAGTAACCCGCAAGGCCAGGAAACTTTTCAGAACCCTGAAAACCACCCATGCTGGAAATATTAACAACATGACCTCCCCGATTTAAAATTGGGAATAAATTCTGAATTAATAATGCTGGACCAACCCAGTTCACTTGCGCCATATTTTTGAAATCCATTTCTGAAATTTCTAGAAATGGTTTATTCACTAAAAGACCAGCATTATTTACAAGCCCGTCTATCTTGATTACCTTCTTTTTAAAATAGTCCTTCAAATTCTTGATGGAATCTGAATCTCCAGGGTCTAGAATTAATGATGTGCAACCTGGTATATTTATATTTTTTCTACTGCAAGCATAAACCCTATGGCCTTTTTTAGCTAAAGAAATACAAGTATCCTTACCAATGCCTCTCGAGCTTCCTGTTACTAAAATGGTTTTCATTTAATTATTGCAATTCTGGTTTACAACCGCAATTAGAAGAACATAAAGAATTATTTTGATCCTTTGGCTTAGGAATAAATACATAACCTAAAGAGAGAAAGAAAATTGCATAAAGTAGAATCGCCGTCATAGTGTAAAGATATATTTTAAAAACTTAAGCCAAAGCGCTGTATGCCAAAAATGCAGCTCCGTATGCGAGAATTCCCAATATCAAAAATTGAATGGCAGCGAATTTATGGCTTCTCGTTTCTCTGGCGACTACAGCATATGTGCTCATACATTGCATCGCAAAAGCATAAAATAGCAATAATGAAACCCCAACGGCCAGATTAAAATAAGGTTCACCTGTAACCGGGTTTTTTTGCTTAGCCATCTGTTCACGAATACTTGATTTCTCATTATCATCAACACTGTAAAGAGTCGCCATAGTTCCTACGAAAACTTCTCTCGCTACAAATGATGATAATACAGCAATTGAAACTTTCCAATCAAAACCTAAAGGCTTCATTACAGGCTCAATAGCTTTTCCCATTTTACCTACATAACTGTCTTCAATGGGAATAGCGACATAATCTTGGTTGAAATCCGGAGCTTTCCCGGGACCAAAACTTGCGAAAAACCATAAGACAACACTAATTGCTAAAATTATTTTCCCTGCCTCAGAGACAAAACTTTTGGTTCTATTCAAAATGGCATGAGCGACATTTTTCAATTGAGGTAATCTATATGAAGGCATTTCCAATAAAAAAGGATTCACTTTAGCTGTGGGCATTATTTTGGTTAGTAACGCTGAACCTAATAATGCAGTGACAAATCCAATTAAATAAAGACCAAAAAGAACTAAACCTCTTAAGCTCATTCCGAAAAAAGACTGATCCGGGATCACTAAACTTATTAACAAGGCATAAACTGGTAGGCGCGCTGCACATGTGATTAGCGGTGTTACAGCAATCGCTAACCATCTCTCTCGACTATTTTCCATGTTCCGTGTCGACATTATTGCCGGTATAGCGCATGCTGTTCCCGAAACCATGGGAACTACCGACTTGCCACTTAGACCAAAAGGTCGCATGAAACGATCCATAATAAAAACGACTCTAGCCATATAACCCGACTCTTCCAAAAGAGCTATAAAACCAAATAGTAGAGCTATCTGTGGTATAAAAATCAACACGCCTGAAATTCCAGGAATAATTCCATTTGTTATTAAATGACTTAGAAAACTACTGGGCAAAATTCCAGACAAGAAATTCGACAGATGCGCAAATTGGTCATCGATAAAATTCATGGGGGTCTCACTACCGTAAAATAGAGCTTGAAATATTATGAATAATAAACCAAAAAGAATAACACTACCCCAGATAGGGTTAACAATCCACTTATCTAATCTAGCTGTCCACCGGCGATCTTTACCTGGATCAGTATAGAAAAATTGCCTTAACCAGTCATTAACCACACGATAGCGTTTGATCGCTTCATCGGCTCTAACTCTAGCGGGAGTCCTTCCAGTGTTATTTATCAAGTCACTATACACTGTTGAGCTTAGCCCATAAAGCCAAGACTTGTAAACTGAATTAAAATCATGGTCCTGATCAACTTGATTAACCCATTGTAGATGAAGACCTCCAGGCTGAAAAAAAGGCCCTTTACTTGAAGAGGTTGCTTTTAAAACATCGGCTCGGAGCTGATCAATTCCTTGTCCTGATCGAGCATTTATAAGGCTAATTGGAACACCTAATGATTCACTTAGATCAGAAACCTGGAGCTCCATTCCCCTTCGCTCCATTTGATCAGTCATAGTGATCGCCAGAACTGCAGGTATTCCTAGATCAATAATTTGAGTAAAAACAAAAAGGCACGTTTTAAGATTAGTCCCATCAGCCAAACCTATTACGACATCTATTTTTTCCCCTACATCGTCATTTAACAATGAATCCATTACAACTTGTTCGTCAACAGATGAGGCATGTAATGAGTAGATTCCTGGCAGATCTATAATCTCGGCAAGAACTCCTGGTGCCCACTTACTCAGACCCATTGTCTTTTCCATGGTCACCCCTGGGTAATTACCAACCTTTTGCCTCAATCCAGTGAGTCTATTAAATAAAGAAGACTTTCCAGTGTTTGGCCTACCAACTAGCGCAACCCTAATTGCTTTTTTATCGATCATTTTGCAATGATTTTATATTAGGGTCCGTAATTGGCACTAACTCAGCAAGCTCTTTTCTCATACTAATTGATGTGCCTTGAACAAGAAAGCACATTGGGCCTGAGAATGGCGCTGCATAATTTAATTCAATCTCTTCTCCTGGCATGCAACCCATCTCATACAACTTGACCGGCAAGCTTATCGAAGCCTGCAGGACAATGGCCTTCTGACCAACCTTAAGATCGCTGAGATACATTACAATTTTTTATATTTAGAATGATTCTATGTTACAAATATGGATCAAAAAAATAGGCCTTCCAGCCTATTTTTTTTAAAATTTAAAGCATCATTTTTACAGGAGCTTCTAAGAAATTCTTTAAAGAGTTAAGGAACGCAGAACCTTTAGCTCCATCTACAACTCGATGATCACAGCTAAGAGTGAGCTTCATTACATTACCTGGAACAACGTGACCATCTTTGACAACTGGAACAGATTGAATACCACCGACGGCGAGAATACAACTATCAGGAGGATTTACTATTGCAGTAAACTGATCAATGCCAAACATTCCAAGATTAGAAATTGTAAAAGTATTTCCTTCCCAATCTGAAGGTTGAAGATCTTTATTCTTAGCACGTGAGACAAAATCCTTAACCTCATTTGAGATTACTTCTAGACTTTTTACATCCGCATATCTAACAACAGGAACCAGCAAGCCGTCCTCCACCGCTACAGCTACTCCAACGTTGATATCATAATTAGTTCTGATAACTTCACCTAACCACGAACTGTTAACTTCAGGATGTTTTTTTAAAGCCTTAGATACTGCCTTAACGACCAAATCATTGAATGATATCTTTACGTCACCGTCTGAATTAAGTATCTTCCTAGCATCAATAGCTGCATCCATATCCACAGAGATTGTAAGATAAAAGTGTGGGGCTGTGAACTTACTTTCTGCCAAACGTTTTGCAATAGTCTTGCGCATTTGACTGATAGGAACATCTGAATATCCAGAGCTCGGATATGATTTTTTAGCAACCGGCGAAACTGAAGGCATTACTTGATGAGTTTCAATGTCCCGTTTTATTATTCTACCACCTTCTCCAGTGCCAGTAATTTTAGATATATCAATACCCTTTTCCTTGGCTAAGGACTTTGCTAATGGAGAGGCTTTGATGCGCTCATCTGCTAAATTTATCTCTACAGGCTCAATGACCTGAGTTGGTACCTGAGTCTGTATGACAGAATTCAAAACTGATTCTTTATCAGCTTCAATAATTTCAGAGGTATCAGCAGGCTTCGTTTCATCCGATATTAAAGCGCTAATATCTTCATCTTTATCACCTAAAATTGCAAGAATAGTATCAACAGGAGCTGATGCACCTTCATCCATCCCTCTAAATAACAAGATTCCTTCTTGCCCTGGGAATGCCTCAAAATCCATTGTAGCTTTATCTGTTTCAATCTCAGCTAAAAGACTTCCTTCAGTAATATTATCACCAACTTTCACATGCCATTTAGCAACAACACCTTCAGTCATTGTATCACTCAAACGGGGCATATTAATAACAATCGCCATAGCTTATTCCTTTATAAATGGATAATCAGTTTGAACATAAACATCTTGCCATAACTCATGACTTTCAGGAAATGGTGAGTCTTCTCCAAACTTGACACATTCAGCAACAAGTGATTTGACTCTTTTGTTTACTGCTTCAAGTTCATCAGGGCTTGACCATTTCTTTTTTTCAATCATTTTTTTTACAATGCTTATAGGATCAACTTTCTGATACTCTGCAACCTCATTTTTTGTTCTGTAAAGCTGAGCATCAGACATAGAATGACCTTTATACCTGTAGGTTCTTATTTCTAAAAATGTAGGCCCACCTCCAGAACGAGCGCGGTCTATAGCTTCTTGCATCGCTGCATATACAACTGCGGGGTCCATCCCGTCTACTGCTGAACAAGGCATTTCGTACCCCAAGCCTAGTTTCCAAATCTCACTATGATTGGCCGTCCTTTCAACTGATGTTCCCATGGCATATCCATTGTTCTCACAAATAAAAACTACCGGAAGGTTCCATAGCATAGCCAGGTTAAATGTCTCATGCAAGGATCCTTGACGAACTGCCCCATCACCCATATATGTTAACGTCACATGATTATCGTCTTTGTATTTGTCTGCAAATGCAAGACCAGCACCTAATGGAATTTGACCTCCAACTATACCATGACCACCATAAAAATTATGCTCCTTAGAAAACATATGCATCGACCCACCTTTACCTCTTGATGTTCCAGTGACTTTACCCATCAATTCCGCCATTATTTTTCTTGGGTCAACACCCAGGCCAATTGGCTGAACATGATTTCGGTATGCTGTAATCATTTTATCTCCAGGTTTCATCGCTAAAATAGAACCTGCTAGAACAGCTTCTTGCCCATTATAGAGGTGCAAAAAACCACGGATTTTTTGCTGGATATAAAGTCCAGCTGACATATCCTCAAACTTCCGCCACAGGAGCATATCCTCGTACCATTTAAGGTAAACCTCTTTCGTTAATTTTTTCTTTGCCATTTTTGACTATGATTCAGTGTGGCAAAAATAGTGCGCAGACGTGAAATAAAGTCTGATTTAAATATTAATCAATCTAAAATTTGATTAAGATCTATTAAAGCACTAAATCGAATGGTGTTTTCCAGTGGAGAGCGCACAGTTTGATCTGCCGGAAATAAATAAGCAAAATCAAGTCCTAAAAGGCTATACCTAAGACCAAATCCTAGAGTAAAAAACCTTCTATTTCCTTTATTCTGATGTTCATGTTGATACCCCCCCCGAACTGCAAATTTATTGTCATACCAGTATTCTGCACCAAAATTGAACATGAATTCTTCGAAAAGCTCTTCTGTACCTCTAGGTTTTGCAGATGGATCCCAACTCTGAATAATACCCTGAACCACTCCTACATTATCATCTTTCCCACCCCTTATATCGGGATCAACAATATAATTTTCTAAAATTTCATTTCGATCGCCATCACCATCATCATCAGACAAATCTCTTCTTGGCTGAGTTGGCACAAGAAGCTTATTCACATCAAATAAAGCTACAACCCTGTTATACCTATCTAATGACCAGTTGTAGCCCACACCTAATTTCATATTGGTTGGGATAAAATCAGCATCGCCGCTTTCAGTGTATTTGACTTTTGAACCAATGTTAGATATATTCAATCCACCTAACCATTGACCTTTTTGACCATCAGGAAGATTATTGACTTCGCCTTGATAGTAAAAACTAACATCCGTAGCTACGGTTTGACCAGCCTTCGTTTGCATATTACCAACAACCTGACCCTGAGTTAAATCAGACAACGAATAACGCAACGCAACGCCAGCTGACCAATTTTTGGACAACTTTAATGCATACGCAATATCGAGAGCCATTTCATAAGGCCTGTAAGTTCCTTGTTCTTCAGCATTTTCATTTCGAAATGTTATATCACCGAGAGAAAAATACCTTAAACTCGCGCCAAATCCAGCCCGATCTCCCAGACCAACAGCAACATTTGCATACATCAGTTCAACATCGGGAACAAGTCTTCTGAGCCAGGGAGTGTAAGATATTCCTCCACTTTTCTTTCCAGATCCTAAAAAAGCTAGTTTTGCCGGGTTCCAAAAAAGAGCATTTGCATCTGGTGATGCTGCTACTCCAGCGTTACCCAGGCCTCCCACGCGAGAATCAGGTCCAATATTAAGCAATGGCAGAGCAGTTGACACAACGTTTAGCTCTTCACTTGCTTGAGCGTTAATCTCATTTTGGAAAAAAAATGAAATCAATAAAAAAATAATTGGAACTCTATTTTTCATATTAAGTACAAATATAAGTTTCTAATTCAATAAGATTATTCTTTCAGCAGCTTTAACACTTTGTCCATCGCTCAAACGAGTTATCTCTACCCGGGCGACATACCATCCAGCAGGCAATATGTTTCCTGAATTGCCCCTACCTGTCCATGGGTCAGAGTTTACCACAGAATCGTCAGCAACACCAATCCATTGATTCGAGTGTACTGTAGCTCCATTAGAATTCTGAATTGACCAAACAACAGAAATACTATCCCCCTTTGTGTTATGTTCAACATCAAGCTGAAAAGGCCCCATTCCAGGATTTGGATATATGCGAAAAGCACCCAGCTGAAGATTATCTTTTGACACCACTTCGAAAGAAACGCTGGATTGAGAGATATTATTGTATGAATCCCATGCGCGGACAAAAAAATCATGAGGCCCGTCTTCTAGGTCAATAAACGGCCATGTCGCAGTACCTTTTTTATAGGTTCCTGGATCAGATACATATCTCGAATTTAATGAAAATGATTTATTCCAGTCACCATCTAAACATCCCATCAAATCATGACCAATACCTGTACCAACTGTATTTATTCCGCTTTCGTCCATTAATTTGATTATTCCCAATGGACTTGGGCCAGTAATACCTCCAGAAACAAACGATGTGTCATCCATGAAAACACTAATTAATGGTCCGTCAATATCGAGTGGAGCTTCAGTGTCAATACCCCCTATCCATATTCTCTGGTCGCTTCCTGAAGCGTCAGAAGAGTCAAATTGCGCATAAAATGAAAATTTACCTTTCCCAAGGTCTAAAGAAATATCTAGAGGCAAAATCCATTGGGCATCAAATCTTCCATCCTTCACCTTTGCCTTTCCTCTGTAGGCTATATTGTTGCGCTGCTCGAAATTTATAAATGGACCCTGATTGTCATTTTTTAATGTACTCTCTGAGGAAGCCTTGTCATATAAAGTTATCTCAATCTCTCCATTGACCTGATCCAAAAATTCGTTAGTTAAGCCACTTTCAATATGACCGGAAATCTCATTATAACTAAGAGCTTTTAACGTATCGGAAGTTTGAACGAAAATAGAATCATTTCCAGAATTAAAATATCTTGAATTGACACTATCGATGACTACCTGATGTTCAGGTACATTCAACCGAAGAGCAGGATCACCTAATAAAGAGAATCTCAGTTTATCAGAGGTAGTGGTTGAGTTTTTCGCACTCCGAAGAATTTGACCAAAAGTTCTGAAACGACCGTCCTCTTTTTCAAAAGCAACGCGAAAAATAGAATCATTTAATGTTGCTGCTCCGTCAACATAGACAACTCTTGTTGTTGATAAAAGAGCAATTGCTCCCCCATTCGGATTTAACAATAAATGCTCACCAGCTGATGTCCTTAAAGGATCATCTAATCTCGAAAATTCGCATGTCACTGTTATAAACAAAGGCAATCTATTTGCATTGCTAAAATTTTTCGTGTCATTCAATTGGAGTATGTTTTCCGAGCTCCATCCGACTTCTCCCCCATGACCGACATAAGCAGTGACTAGATTACCGTCATTAATGTTTTGAATTAGGTCAGATCTGAGGTCAGGGTAACTTTGGCTACCGCTACTTGATTGCTGCTCATAACTATCTGAATACATCTTTCGAACATCAAGAAATGGGTAGAGAGTATCAATTCTTTGAGCAATTGCATCTGGAATAGAAGTTAAAACCGCCTCCCAGCCGGCATCAACATCGTCGGAAACAAATAGTAGTTTTTTTCTCCAAACACCACGAGAGGTTTTTGGGTTTGAGTATGATAGTATTTTGTCGACAACATTCTGGGCCTCACTGGAGGTATTGACAGGAATTCTACCAATACATAAATCCAATTTTTTGGCTCTTAAGTTATTTCCTTCGTCATCATCCATAAACCCAAAAAAGTCATCAGTAGAAAAAGATGAATAAAGAGAAAAACTCTTTTCACTTTGATAAATTGGAATCTGATTTGTGTTCGGAGTGATGCGGTTTTTAAAGTCATAAGAAGCGTCTCCAAATAACAAGAGGAATTCAGGTCGATCTTCCTCAGCAGTTGCTTTTTTCCAGAGATGTCGTAAAAAATCTTTTATAGCCGTTATATCTTGAACACCGGAAGAAAATTCATTGTAAATTTTTTGTACATCGATCGCCATAGCTCTCAATTGGCCTTGAGAATTATGGAATTCTGCTAATCTTTGTGCTTCAGGCATTAAATGCTCCGGAGAGACAAGAATGTAGTCGACAGAACTTAGCCCATGTAAATTTTGATTTGGAACCGGACCAATAAGAATTGGCGTACCAGTGCTACCTGGTTGGAAAATCAGGATCTTTTGTGAAGTATCACCGCGCATTTTAATTCCCCATTTAGCATTTCCACCACTAAAAAAAGAGAGTGGTTGAATTTTTGTCGGCGATATTGGATTTGTAACATTCCAAATTTTCCCATTAGCAGCTAAACCTCCACTTACCCATGATAGGTTCGCTTGAACAACTCCTGTGTCTTGAGGTGGGAAATTCCAAACCATTGACATCTGTCTCCAACGAAAGGGTGAATCGGCACTAACGTTAATGTAATCTAACCATGCTGAAGCGCTCGAATTAATCGAACGATCAAAGCTTAAATTAACATCACCCCAATTCCCAGAAGAATATGATTGATTCGCTTGCAAAAAAGAGGAAGCAGCATAGTCGGCGCCTGAGGAAGATGATACAGCTCCAAATGTTAAAGAGCCAAAGGATCCCTGTCCCGATGATATATCCATCTTCGTTCCTGCAATCGTAGATCGGGCTATGGCACGCACTCTAAATTTAGCTGAACTTAAGGAATCAAGTGCGTCTAGGCCAAGATCAATATTTCGGCTAAGAGTAAAATCAAAAAGTTCTCCAAACCACTGTCTTCCGCTCCCAACAAGGTTTTGATTATCAATTTCATAATGCGCAAGGTGCGAATAGCGATTAATGTTTAAAGACGAACCGGTTAATTGAGGTGAGTTCTGGATTCGTTCACCGCCCTCAGTAGTTGTTACAAAATAAATCTGCTCATCACTGTAAATATTTTTAACGAATTCATATCCGTCTGAATCTGCATTGTATTGCCATTTTTTTGGACTTTCACCGTAAAAATATATCCTATCTGAGCCAGAGAATTTACCATCATTACCGTCCTCGATAAAAATATGTAAGGGTAACAAGTCATTTTCTCTAAGCACAGAATTAACCTCGGGCAGCGCACCTGATGTTCTACCATAAATTCCAATTTTTTCAGTATCGAACGGAGAACTACCGAGCCCAAGAGTTTCTAGATCTTGCGCAGTGAGGGAATAGATTCCTTGTTCACTAACAGCAACCTTTGCCCAACTACCATTACTCAATACGGAAGAATCATTTTGACCATACAATTGACTTGACAGACACAGCAATACTGGAATTTTAAATAAAAAGTGATGCAACTTATGCAATAGATTCATATTTTTGTGTTCTACTCACAGTGAGTTATACTTGAAACGTTTGAACGTCTAATTTGTTATTTGTATTTGCAAATTTGGCTCTTTTTCTGAAAAGAACGAGGAAAATCGTATACTTGTGGCTCTTTAAATTGGTGCATACTTATGGCTGTTCAACGCCTACTTACTATAGTTTTCTTTTTTCTGGGGCTTTCGTCCATCCAAGGACAAGATCCTCATTTTACGCAATTCTATGCTAATCCACTTTACCTAAACCCAGCATTTGCAGGTGTTAAGCAATGCCCGAAAGTTAATGTTAATTACAGGAACCAGTACCCTTCATTAGGGGTTTACCAGACTTATTCGGCTTCATATGACCAATATGTAGATGCTCTAAATGGGGGAATAGGAGTTCTTATCGTCCAGGACGAAGCAGCAAATGGAGCCCTAAGTTTGACTGAAGCATCACTTATTTATTCCTACCATCTATCTGTTTCGAGAGAATTTTCTATTCTTTTTGGAGCTCAAGGGACATTTCGTCAGAGATCTCTCGACTGGGGTAGTCTAACATTCCCAGACCAAATTGATCCATTCTATGGTTTTGTGAAGCCAACAAATGAAATCTCACCCGATAATACCACAAATAGTCATCTCGATTTAACTTTTGGAATAGTTGGGTTTACTGAAAACTTTTATGCCGGCTTTACCGCTAGTCATTTGACACAACCCAATGAGGCATTTTTATCAACGAATACTTTACCATTGAAAATATCTGCTCAAGCGGGAGGAACCATCCCAATTGGGAGAAAAAGACTATACAATAGCCTAGATAATTTACTCATTCCAAATATTGTGTTTCAATCCCAAGGTGGAGCTTCGCAGTTAACAGGAGGCCTTTCATTTAACCGAGGATTAATGACTGGAGGATTAGGTTACAGACAAGCTTTGGGGGCTCTAAGTACAAATCCAGACGCCCTCGTATTCATCGTTGGACTTGCCCCAAATGATGTACCTTGGACTTTTGGATATTCTTATGATTACACTATTTCACCATTGAAAAATACACTGGGAGGCGCTCATGAAATGACCATGTCCTACCAATTCCCATGTCGAACACGCCGAACACGTTATAATGCTATAAAGTGTCCAAAATTTTAATTAAATCAACTATGAAAATTCGCGGTATCATTTGTTCTTTAGCAGCTGCAGCATTCTTATTAGCTAGTTGCGGAAAAACAGCCTCAAACACCACTGGCATGTCATACAATGACAAAAAGAACGGTGGGTTCCAAATTAATCTAAACTATAAAGGCCAAGAAACTGGACCTGGGCTCGTATTTATCGAAGGCGGAACTTATGTAATGGGGAAAGTTGAAGAAGATTTCATGCGAGATTGGAACAACAGTCCTGCTAGAGTAACTGTTGCCTCTTTCTATATGGATGAAAACGAAGTTACTAATGCCGACTACAGAGAATATTTATATTGGTTACGACGAGTTTATGACTATGGATACTATCCTCAGATATATACGTCTGCTCTTCCAGATACTCTTGTCTGGAGAGATAAGCTTGGATACAATGAAACATATGTTGAAAATTACCTAAGGTCTCCAGCTTTTAACTTTTATCCGGTTGTGGGAGTCTCATGGGAACAAGCCATGCGTTATTGTTCTTGGAGAACTGATCGCGTTAATGAGCAAATATTAATTAATAAGGGTATTCTCAATGTCATGGCAAATCAAGCCGACGATCAAAATTTCAATACTGAAGTATACTTATACCGTCAAGGAGAATATACTCAGCAAAATGGCAAAGGGTTAAAAGATATCTCGCCTCAACAGGTTTACGGTAAAGAAGGAAGGCCAGCAAGAATTGAAGATGGAATTCTTCTTCCTAAGTACCGCCTTCCTACAGAAGCAGAATGGGAATACGCTGCTTATGCTGAAATTGGAAACCGTATTTATAATAGAACTATTGACCGTAACAAATACACGTGGAATGGTTCTAGTGTGCGGGACGGCGATAAACAAGGGCGCGGAGATATGCTTGCCAACTATAAAAGAGGTGGCGGAGACAATATGGGGATCGGAGGTTATTTGAACGACCAAGCAAACATAACTATGCAAGTAGGCTTTTACCCACCCAATGACTTTGGGTTATATGACATGGCTGGAAATGTCGCTGAATGGGTTTTGGACGTTTATAGACCCCTATCTGGAACTGATATGGCTGAACACCGTCCTTTCAGAGGTAATGAGTTCACAACCTTTGATGATAATTATGAAGGAATTGGGGAACTAGCCGTTCTTGCTGAACCTCAATATGGCACTGATAGTTCGCTTATAAGATTGCCAGGCCAGCTTCCAATAAGAAACGTTACGGAAGAAGAAAATTTAAATCGAAGAAATTATCAAAAAAGTGATTATCGAAATTTCGTTGATGGGGATGTTGAGTCCTCCATTGTATACGATAAAGGAGGCGTTTCTGAAACCGATGCTCCCATGTATCAATATGGTGAATCTACACTTATTGGCAATAATACAAGAGTTTATAAAGGAGGTTCTTGGAAAGATCGTGCCTATTGGCTTTCCCCTGGAACAAGACGATATTTGGAACAAGACCTTTCCACAGATTTTATAGGTTTTAGGTGTGCGATGGATAGAGTTGGGTTCCAAAACAACGATTCAAAACGTGGAAAAAGCAATAAAAAACCAAAACAAGAGAAGTTTAGACGGTATCAGCCAAAATAAATAAAAATGAAAAGCCTCTACGAGCGCTTTGACAAATCAAAAGGAATCTGTACAGACTCTCGAAAACTGAGATCTGGACAGATTTTTTTTGCATTAAAAGGCGATAATTTCAATGGAAATCAGTTCGCAAATGAAGCCTTAAAAAATGGTGCTTCTGCTATAGTTTTGGATGAGATAATCGAGAATCTAGACTACAATAATAGTGATGTTTTTTTTGTCAAAAATGTTTTGGCTCATCTACAAAACTTCGCAACTTATCATCGAAATAAATGGGGCAAGACTATTATTGGTATCACTGGCAGTAATGGAAAAACTACAGTCAAAGAATTATTGTTTAATGTCTTAAGTCAAGGTTATTCAACCCACGCCACAGAGGGTAACTATAATAACCACATTGGCGTTCCTTTAACCCTTCTTAACATTAGAGATAGTCATGATATTGCAATTGTTGAAATGGGCGCAAATCATATTGGAGAGATTAAAGCTTTATGTGAAATTTCTCTTCCAGATTATGGATATATTACAAATTTTGGATTAGCACATCTAGAAGGTTTCGGGGGCATTGAAGGAGTGATAAAAGGGAAATCAGAACTCTATGAACATTTAGATAAAAATAATAGTATATCTTTTGTTAATCCAAATGATTCCATTGCATTGAAGAATTGTAATTCTCAAAATATTGAATTCACTGATGGAGTTACTTTTTTTTATAAGTCTGGATTGCTAGGCGTCTCATTTGGAAATGAGGAAATTTTAACAAATTTAACAGGTTCTTATCAAGAAAATAATGTTCTGGCAGCAATTACAATAGGTCGAAATTTCGAACTAGAAGACAGTAAGATCGCAAAAGGAATAGCTAATTATATTCCGCAAAATAATCGTGGTCAAATATTTAAGACTGGTAAAAACACGATTTTTCTTGATGCTTACAATGCAAATCCCACCAGTATGGAGGCATCGTTAAGAAATGCTGTTAACCTCTATAAAAAAATGCCACATGTGTATATTGCTGGGGGTCTTCTTGAATTAGGCGAATATTCGAAATCACAACATCAAAGAATGATCGAAATATTTCAAGAACTAGAGATTGAAAATGCATGGTTCATTGGGAAACAGTTTGAAGAGAGTCAGATGCCAGAAAAATATTATAACTATCGGGACACAGCTCAAGCACTTGAGGCTTTGAGGGGGAAACAAATTCATGGTAATTTTATTTGGATCAAAGGGTCCCGAAGTTTTGCTCTTGAAGCACTTCTTGACGAACTTTAAATACTCAAACGAAGTCCAGTTCTAATACCTAAGAAAATAGGAAGCTCCAAAACTCCCTCAGAAGAAGATCTCTCTAGGTCACTAAAACCATAATCAATAACACCCATTATTGTCCAACGTAAATATTCAGTAACGGAAACTGAAGGACCTACATTTAGCCCTGCTGACCAAATCACTTCTCTAAACTCGGGGATCATTTGTATCAGCCAATCTTTTTCATACGACTGCGCCTTACGATAAATGACTTGGGGCCAGACCTCTAGACTAACTCGATCATTTAAAATAGTGACGAGACCAGCCCTTAGAGGCACACTTAAATACGTGGCAGAGGTTTTTATCACATTCTCTGATTCTGTTGTGGAAAAGTTGATCCATGTATGACCAAAGCCTGCGCCAACTCGAAGAGAACCTAAATTAAAATCTAAAGAGATACCAGCATCTGAATTAAAACCTGTTTGAAAGGTGCTGTTGACATCTGGACGATTACCATTTAAATCGGCGCCAATTCGACGAAATAAGACCATTGGCTGAGCATACGTACTTAGTGAAATTCGTCTTGTTCGAACTTCACTATCTACATAAAACTGAGGCTCTGATTGAGCATCAATATTTTCAAAAAGACAAAGAGCAAAAACAAGAATTATAATACGCATCTTTCTATTTTTTTGTAAAATTCATCAATTAAGTCGTTCACACCATCGGGAAATTTCCCTCCTGATGACGCATAAGATGGTTGTCCGCCGCCGCCGCCTTTAATAAATAAAGATAACTCTTTCACCCAATTACCTGCGTTTACATGGGGAGTAGAATCACTACCAACTCCCAAATGCATTTGAACTCTATCTCCGATTACAGATAACAATAAAACAACTGCAGTCGGGTAATTATCCTTAATTTGAAAAACTAAATCTTTGACATACGAAGATTCAAGATCAATAATTTCTGCAACAACTTTTAAAGTCCCATAATCCTTTGATGATTTGATTAATTCCGATTTCAAGTTAGAAACCCGCATCTGATTAAATGATATCAATTTTTTTTCAATACCTAACACTTGAACTTTTAAGGATTTTATTTTTTCTTCAGGGTCTACCTGGTTTGACTCTTTTAAAGCCAAATCATATCGTTTACTTTTATCTAAAAGATAATCTATTGCGGCCGCTCCAGATAAAGCCTCAATTCTTCTTATCCCAGCAGCAACTCCCGATTCACTTTTTATTATAAAGGTTAAAATATTTGATGTGTCTTCCACATGCGTGCCTCCGCATAATTCTACGCTCTCTCCAAACTGAACCACCCTTACAAAATCGCCATATTTTTCGCCAAATAGAGCCATTGCCCCCATTTTTTTTGCCGAATTTATAGGAATTTCATTGTGAATTTGAGTTTTTATTTTATCAGTAATTAAAGATCTTACAAGAGATTCAATTGAATTTATCTGAGCATTTGAAACTTTCTGAAAATGGGAAAAATCAAATCGAAAACCTTCCGCATGAACCAAAGAACCCCTTTGTTCAACATGGGAGCCTAATATTTTTCTAAGAGCATAATGAACTAAGTGAGTAGCAGAATGATTTTCACTGACACGCTCACGATTCTTCATATTCACTTGTGCGAAAACATTCTTAGACCACACCTTAGGTTCATCGTATAAATGATGAATAATCATTCCAGTTTCTTTGGTCGTTTCTTTTACATTAATCTCCTGCCCTTCAAATTTTATTGTACCTATGTCGCCAACTTGACCGCCCCCTTCAGGATAAAAAGGAGTTGGAGCAATTAAAACTTGGATGCTTTTTCCCTTGGAACTTTCAATGTGCCGATAACGAATTAGTTTCGACTTTGATGAATTGGCCTCAAAACCAATGAACTCATCTCCTCTTCCTGAGGACATTTCAATCCAGTCTCCAACTTTTTTACTAGAAGCCGATCGAGATCGATCTTTTTGATTTTTCATTTCTAAATGAAATTGATCCTCATCAACATTATATCTTTTTTCAGAACAAATCAACTTAGTCAAGTCCAATGGAAAGCCATACGTATCATATAATTCAAAAGCCCGAATCCCAGAAATAATAGCATTTTTAGATTCCGAAATCGCATCATCCAAGCGTTTTAATCCTGACTCAAGGGTTCTAAGAAATGACAATTCTTCTTCCCTAATTACCGCTGTAACCATAGAAATTTGGATTTCTAATTCTGGGAAAGTTTTAGAAAGAGAAGATGACAAAACTGGGAGCAAGTCAATAAGAAAAGGCTTCCGAAAACCCAGATTTGAATATCCATATCTAACCGCGCGACGGAGTATTCTTCGAATCACATACCCTGCGCCAATATTCGAAGGCAGTTGGCCGTCAGCTATAGCCATTGAAACAGCTCTGATATGGTCTGAAATCACTCGAAAAGAAATATCAACAGTTTCGTCAGTGCCATATTCCTTATTCGAAAGGTCAGACAGTTTGTTTATGTATGGTGTAAAGATATCTGTGTCATAATTCGACTCTTTCATTCCAATAGCTCTAACCAATCTTTCAAGACCCATTCCTGTATCTACATGCTTATCTGGCAATGGACTTAAAATTCCATCTGAGACTCTTTGGAATTCGATAAAAACTAAATTCCACAGTTCAATAACTTGAGGATGATCTTCATTAACTAAAAGAGCACCATCTATTTTTTTTCGTTCAGCTTCATTTCTAAGATCAAAATGAATTTCAGAACATGGGCCACATGGGCCAACTTCTCCCATTTCCCAGAAATTATCCTTTTTGCTTCCACTCAAAATCCTTGACGACTGAACATGTTTAAGCCATGCTTTCTCCGAATCAATATCACGCTTTACGCCATCGCTTAGATCTCCTTCGAAGACAGTTATGTAAATACGGTTTTCATCAAGACCATAAACCTCAGTTAAAAGCTCCCAAGCCCAGTCAATAGCCTCTTCTTTAAAGTAATCGCCAAAACTCCAATTCCCCAACATTTCAAAAAGTGTATGATGGTATGTATCATGACCTACTTCTTCTAAATCGTTATGTTTACCGCTTACCCTAAGACACTTTTGTGTATTTGCGACACGGCCATTCTCACTCTTCTTAGATCCGATGAATATATCCTTAAAGGGATTCATCCCAGCATTAACGAACATTAATGATGGATCATCTTTTAAAACCAAAGATGAAGAAGGGATTATTTTGTGCTCTTTAGATGAAAAAAAATCTAAAAACGTGCTGCGTATTTCCGAAGAAGTCATTGTTGCCTACTTTTGAGGTAACAAAATTAGTAAGAATACTCCTGTTAATGAGGAAATCAAAATATATATATGATCCTTTAACACTCGCTTATAGAAAAGTTGAGAGAACATGGAAACATATTATTCGAGATACAAGCCTATTCCTGTTGGCTTCGGCATTACTAGGTGTTTTATTTTTCTTTGTTATTCAACTCATTTTAGACTCCCCAAAAGAAAAAGTTTTAAAGCGTGAATTAAATGAAGTTCTTTTAACTTACGAGCAACTTGATAAGCGTTTAGACGAATTATTAGTGATAATGGAGAATATGGAGCAACGTGACGATGAGATATATCGAGTTGTATTTGAGTCTGAACCTCCCCCTGGTGAACTACGATTAAGTGGAATTGCGGGAGGTGCATTGAGGTATGAAAATATTAGAAACCTTTCAAATGGGGCTTTGCTAGAAAAAACATCTCGAAGGATTGATGAATTATCTAAAAGGGTTGTTGTTCAATCTGAGAGTTTAGATGAGTTAGCTAGTTTAACTGGTAATAAAGAGGCATTATTAAATGCTCTACCAGCAATCAAACCAGTTAAAGATCAACCAGGAACGAGATTTTCTTCTGGTTTTGGTTATAGAATCCACCCTATTTATAAAGTCCGAAAAAAACATGCTGGAGTGGATTTTACTGCAAAAAAAGGAACCCCAATATATGCGAGTGCTGATGGACTTATTATTTCAAATGATGTATACGGAGGACGTGGTTTTGGAAAGCATTTAACAATTTCTCATGGGTTTGGTTACCATACACTTTATGCTCACATGGATAAGGCAATTAAGAGACGTGGTCAAAGAGTTGAGCGAGGGGATCTCATCGGATATGTTGGCAATACAGGGCGATCCACGGCCCCACATTTGCACTATGAGGTTATAAAAAACGGAAGACGTGTTAACCCAATAAATTATTTCTTTAATGATCTAAGTCCTCTACAATATGACGACTTAGTTCGTTCCGCTGCTGCCTCTAACCAAAGTTTTGACTAAATATGACAACAAACGATTGGACAAAAAATTATTACAGCATTGGTGAAGTTGCAAAAATATTTAATCTAAATACCTCTGCATTGAGATTTTGGGAAAAAGAGTTTCCAGAATTGAATCCGAAAAAAAATTCACGAGGGGTAAGGAAATACACTCCGGAAAATATGGAAGTTGTTAGAAAAATTCATCACCTCATAAAAGATCGTGGCTTCACAATAAAAGGGGCTAGAAAAAAATACAAGACCAACTCTTCAGAAACAATCAATACGGAAGAATTAGTAAATCGATTGCTTGCTATAAAAAACAGTATGGAAACCTTGAAAAAACAATTAGATATAATAAAATGAAAAGTTCAACCATAACAACTATTTTTCCGATATTTACCTAAATACAAATATGTCATGAAAAACTGGGTCTTCTTACTTTTATTTGCCTTTGTTATTTGCTCTTGCGGAACCCCAAAAGCAAGTGTACTTCAAAAAAGCCCTAGTGTGTTTTTAGTGTCCGTAGACAAAAAAGCAACAAGCCCTATGGATGTAATAGATGTTCAATTATCTGACGGAGAGCAATGGGTTTCGGGCTCTTTTCAATATATAGATGAAAGTGGCTCTGGAGAGGCGATTCTCAGCGCAAAAGGTTATGATTCCTTCGGATTACTTGTTTCTGCTCCCAAATTACCATTTAACCCAATCAAAGCAATGGTCTCTTACAGAACAGAAAAGGATGGAATTATAAAATCCATCTTAGTAGAATTTGATTCAAATAATTAGGATAAATAATAGAATTCATTACTCATGGTGTATATCCAACGGCGTGAAACTTTTAGCGCATCGCACCGACTCTATAACTCTTCTTGGACTGAAGAAAAGAATTTTAACGTATTTGGCAAATGTTCGAACAAGAGAGGTCATGGCCACAATTTTCAACTAATTGTCACAGTCAAGGGAATTGTAAATCCTGAAACAGGATTTGTCATGAATCTGGCAGATCTAAAAAATATCATTGTTAATAACATCATCGACCATGTTGATCATATGAACTTAAATGAAGACGTGCCCTTTTTAAAGGAAATAATCCCCTCCACAGAAAACTTAGCGATAGTATTTTGGGAAGTGCTCTCACCACTAATAAATAACCAAGGGGCAAATTTGCATTGTATTCGCATTATTGAAACTGAAAATAACTCTGTAGAATATTTCGGAAAATGAAAGCATATGTTTTTCCTGGGCAAGGTTCCCAAAGCCCCGGGATGGGCAAAGATCTTTACGACGCGAATAAAGATCTTTTTGATCAAGCAAATTCCCTATTAGGATTTGGATTATCGGAAATAATGTTCGAAGGAACAATGGAAGATCTAACTAAGACAAAAGTTACTCAACCAGCAGTCTTTTTGCATTCTGTAGCCAAGGCATTATCTCTAGGCTCTGATTTTAACCCAGCAATGGTTGCAGGTCATTCGCTTGGCGAATTCTCTGCTTTAGTTGCTTCTGGATCACTGAGCTTTGAGGATGGAATCAAACTAGTTTATCAGCGCGCACTTGGAATGCAGAAGGCATGTGAAGCTCAATCCTCTACAATGGCTGCAATTATTGGCCTTGATGACGTTATCGTCGAAAATATTTGTAAAAAAATTGCCGGAATTGTTGTTCCTGCCAATTACAATACACCGGGCCAGTTAGTTATCTCAGGCACCACAGATTCAATAGAAAAAGCTTGCGAAGCCTGCAAGGAAGCTGGTGCTAAAAGAGCGATAATTTTGCCAGTAAATGGCGCATTCCACAGTCCATTGATGTCTTCAGCTGAAGAACAATTAGGAGATGCTTTAGATTCTGTAAACTTTAATGTTCCTAGATGTCCAATTTACCAAAATGTAGTTGCTATTGCAGTAAAAGAGCCAGATGAGATTCGAGCCAATTTAAAAGCCCAACTCACAGGGTCCGTTAAATGGAATCAAACCGTTAAAGCCATGATTAAAGATGGAGCAAAGATTTTTTATGAGGTAGGCCCTGGAAGAGCATTGCAAGGGATGGTGAAAAAAATAGCTCCTGAGCTCGAAGCTATCTCAGCATGACAACATCCTGGGAAAGTCCTTCCAATATTGCCCTGATAAAATACTGGGGCAAAAGGGACACACAGCTTCCATCCAATCCTTCTATTAGCTTTACCCTAAGCAAATGCAAGACAACAACAGAAGTTCATTTTTCCGAAGGAACTGGAGTTAATATAACCCTTGACGGGACAGATAAGCCTGAATTTATTCCAAAAATAGAAGGCTTCCTAGAGCGAATAATGCATCGGCACCCATGGCTATCCTCATATAATTTGCAAATTAAAACAAGAAATAGCTTCCCTCACTCTAGCGGAATAGCAAGCAGTGCATCGGGAATGAGTGCTCTTTCACTATGTATTGTTGAATTTGCTCAGAAAATAGATTTCAAATTTGATGCTTTAAACTTTTATCAAGAGGCCTCTATATTGTCAAGACTAGGTTCCGGTTCAGCTAGTCGATCGATTTACGGAGGTCTTGTAGTCTGGGGAGGAACGCCTACATTAGAAAATGCCAACGATGAATATGCGATTGAATACCCGCACATCATTGACCCTATATTTAAAAACTACTGCGATGTGGTATTGCTAGTTGAAGTAGGAGAAAAATCCGTGAGCAGCACGGCAGGGCACGCTCTAATGGATAATCATCCATTTAGATCACAACGTTTTTCACAAGCGCATCAACATCTAAGTGAGATCCAAAAAATATTAAAAACAGGTGATATTGAGAATTTTATCCGCCTAACAGAACTTGAGGCACTAACCTTACACGGGCTGATGATGAGCTCAAGCCCAAGCTATATTCTTATGAAGCCAAACACATTGAAAATTATTGAAGAAATCCGAGAATTCAGACGTGAATCTAAATTACCTCTGAGCTTTACCCTGGATGCTGGAGCCAATGTCCATGTGCTATTTCCTGCCGCAGTGAAAGAAAAAGGAATGGCTTTCATAAAGAATACATTAATTCAGTATTGTAAAGAAAATAGGTTTATTGCAGATCATGTTGGATCCGGGCCTAAACGTTTAACTAACTTTGAAAAATGAAATCGTCTTATTTTGCTAAAATTCTCTTATTTGGAGAATATGGAATAATCAGAGACACAATGGGTCTCTCAATTCCTTACCGCAATTTTTGGGGCAATTTGAGTTTGCCCTCTAAAGACTCCAACGAAAACCATTTGCGCTCTAATAATGAACTTAAAAAGTTTTTTTCTCACTTGAAAGAGTTAGAAGTTAACGGGTCATTAATTGCATCTCTGCGATTAGAAGAGCTTAGTAAAGACTTACAAGACGGATTATATTTTGAATCAACAATACCTCAAGGATATGGTGTTGGCTCATCAGGGGCTTTAGTCGCAGCTGTATATGACCGATATTCAAATAATCAATTAACTCTTGATAACGGTATATCTCCGGATTCAATCCAAAAAGTTAAGGAGTGCCTTGGTCAAATGGAAAGTTATTTTCATGGTAAAAGTTCAGGCATTGACCCTACAATATGTTACCTCCAACTACCACTGCTGATTCGCTCTCAAACTGAACTCGGTACCGTCGTGTTGCCGTCCACTGAAAGTGACGGAGATGGAGCAATTTTTTTACTTAACTCTGGAACACCAGGAGAAACGCAACCGATGGTTAATCTCTTTATGGAAAAACTTAAAGAGGAAGGTTTCCGAACGGTTATGAGTGACCAATTTAAAAAGTATAATGACGCATGTGTTCAAGCTTTCTTAAAAGGAGATTGGGACCCACTATTTACAAATTTAAAGTCATTAAGTCGACTGGCTTTAGAACATTTCACCCCTATGATTCCAGCTGATTTCCATTCCCTTTGGCAAAAAGGAATTGACAACAATACATATTACCTAAAATTATGTGGTTCTGGAGGTGGTGGGTATATTTTGGGTTTCACAAAAAATTTAGAAAAAGCTCAAAAAGAATTGTCCCCCCATTCTATGGAGGTGGTTCTCAGATTCTAAAAAAAATGGGGAAGAGTAACAAAATATTATTTCGATTAGTTGCCTTCCTTAGTCTTATTCGCTGGACCCATATTCTTTTTATTTTTGCTGCTCAGGCAATGGCTCAAGTGTTCCTTTTTTCGCCGGAACAGAGCACTTTTTATATTCTTTCACAGGCTGATTTTTGGGCGATCTCTTTTACAACAGCATTTTTAGTGGCCGGAGGATCGCTTTTAAATAGCTTTTACGATTTAGAAAAAGACATAACACAACGACCATTCAGGACAATACTAGAAAGACCTGTGGCGCGCAAGTACGGCGTTCGCCTTGCCGTATGGTTTTATGTTTTTGCCATGTCTACCACATGGCTAAATCTGGAGATGATAATTTCGATTTTATTTTCAATTTACGGTATGCTTCTTTGGTTATATTCTCACAAATCATGGAACACTAATGTTTTAGGTCCATTAATTGCCACCTTATTCGCATATACGCCTTTATTGATATTAGCTTTTGCAAGTTTTCCAGAAGCTAAAGAAGGGTTTCTTAGATCCTTACCAATGGCAATTGCAATGATTTTTCTAGAATGGAAAAGACAAACGGAACGAATTAAAATGTACAAGATTGCCCATGACAAAAGAAAGTCATCTATCCAACGTCAATGGATTTATAAAGCAATACTTGTGACTGGTGTGATTTGCATCGCCATAATATAAAATCTCTATCTAACTAAAGTGAAAATTCCCATTTCCTCCTTGATATCACCAAAAGGAAGATCTAAAACGATCTTATAAGAATATACTCCTTCCGGAGATTGCTGTCCATTTATATTACCATCCCATGACTCCTGAATATCATCGGTGGAAAAAACCATCAAGCCCCAACGATTAAAAATTTGCCAAACCATGCCTTCAATTCCTATTGCCTCAACTTTTATTCTGTCATTAATTATATCTCCATTGGGGGTAAATGTATTTGGTATATATACATAGTAATCCATTTTTAATTCTATCTCCAAAGAAATAGAATCCTGACAACCAATAGAATCAGAGATCACCAATCCCACTTGATATTTACCTGGTTGGGCATATGAATGAAATGGATTAAGTTGATTAGAAATATTACCGTTTCCAAAATACCATTTGACATAATTCGTGTCACTTGACTGATTGTTAAACTGAACATTTAATGGATATCCAGGATTTGGATAATGAGAAAAAGCCGCAGCGGGAATAGGAGCAACAATTACCCAAACAGAATCTTTAATCTGAGCACCACAAGCATCTGACACCTCAAATGAATACCACTCTGATTTGCTCGGAGAAATTATCCAGGCAGAATCATTTGGTCCATTATTCCATTGAAAAGAGTAAGGTGGAGTTCCCATTTTTGCCGCGCATAGTATTTCTACAGATTCACCAGGACATATAGGATCTGGACTGTCACTAATAGTTTGTATTGAATCATATACCTGAAAATAAATAGTAATACTATCAACTATTGCAATGGACATACATTCATCAATCGCTGAATAATAATAAGTGGTTGTAGCAAATGGAGTTACAGTGAGTTGACTTGGACCTGTTGTATCTGTCCCCCACCATCCATTGGTAACTCCTTGTCCGGCTGAATATGCTCCATCCAATACCACTTGCTCTCCGGGACATGTGATTGTGTCATTTCCCTGAATAATACTTGAACTAACATTCAGCGGGATTTTATCTGCAATTAAAAAAGTCTTGTATTGCGGAGGATAAACAGCACAATTTGTAGTTACGGGCTGCATAACAAAACGAACAGTATCAAAATTTTCAACTATTCCGTCATCAAATGCAGTTATCGGGATGGAATCTAAAACAACCCCAGGAAGAAGAGTTACTGAAGTTGGAAGCGGAGCGTAATCGACTCCTGAAATGGCATTCCCAGAATAGTTAAAGTTTATGGTCATCGTATCATTGACTGCACCATTGCGATTCAAGTACAAATAAGAAGGCTTACATCCCTCGACAACGATAGTATCATTAAAAGTATTTCCTTGATTAAAAGTGGAGTTTAATGAAATTGTAGGAAGCTCAAAGCTTCTTGCGCCGAGAAATACTGCAGAATTATATAATCCATCAACCACGTCTGCAATTAATAATTTAATGGTATACAAAGATCCACAAGATACCTCCGCAGCAGCAGTAAAAACATCTGTAAATCCGGGATAGTTTACTATTCCCGAAGGAGAATTCGCATTATACATAGACGAATGAGCAACATAGTTTGGATTTGCAGTAAGGCAATTAGATGCTGGATAACTAGCAGATGGGTATCCCTGATTAATTGTATTTATGGCTACTGGAACATTAGTACCTGGAATAGTAGCCAAGTTAACTGTATCCATATTAGGATTCCCATTTATACCAGAACCAATTAAGAAAAACCCGAAGACATCATTAAAAGGAGAACATGTGAAGCCAGTGTATTCTTTAGAGGCAAAAACATAGTCAAATTTTACAGAATCTCCAGGTGCAACAAAACTAAATTCAATCGCCCCTTTATCATATAAACTTCCACTTGTTCCAATAGCGCTAAGAACCGATGATAAATTAGCAGAAAGAGTTGATGTATTATTGGTAAATGATCCTGATTGCCCTGGCACAGCATCAACGGCATCCGTAGTTGAAATTACAATACCTGAATCCAACCCAAAAGCAGGATTATTAATATTAAATTTTCCAAATTGAACCGAACTGGGTTGAGACTTTGGAACCCCTAGAGGCCCAATAGGAGAAAATACTGTGAGATTAGGGCCAACAAATACATTTTGCACCAGCCACATCGGATCATTGCGTGGGGTGGAAGAATTAACCGTAATATTTTGGGAGTAAATAGAACGAATCGATCCTAATATTACTAAGGAGACCAAGATGAATTTATGAATTTGAAAAAGTGATCTTTTCATCTTCTATGTTAAATAGATAACGAAGATAGAAAATCATTTTTTGCTTAGCTATATTCGCTGTATGAATAAATATATCCAGGATAACAAGAAACGATTTATCGATGAACTTTTTCAGTTACTTCGAATTCCTAGCGTAAGTGCTGATCCTTCTTTTAAGAATGATGTTTTAAAAGCTGCTCAACAAACTGCAGAATTCTTAAAAGACGCAGGAGCAAATTCAGTTGAGGTGTGCGAAACCCCTGGGTATCCTGTTGTGTATGGTGACTATTTTATTTCATCAGACCTTCCAACTGTATTGGTCTACGGGCATTACGATGTTCAGCCAGCTGATCCAATCGAATTATGGTCATCAGACCCTTTTGATCCGCAAATCCGTAATACTCCAATACACCCTAATGGAGCAATATTCGCAAGAGGAGCATGCGATGACAAAGGACAGTTTTTTATGCATTTAAAAGCATTTGAAACAATGGTAGCTACCAATAATGTTGCATGTAACATTAAGTTCATGATAGAGGGTGAAGAAGAAGTAGGTTCTCAAAATTTAGACTGGTTTGTCAAAAAAAATCATGAACGCTTAAAATGTGATGTCGTACTCATATCTGATACTGGAATGGTAGCTCCTGGAGTTCCCTCACTAACTACTGGATTAAGAGGTTTGAGTTATGTGGAAGTAGAAGTTACAGGTCCAAATAGAGATTTGCACTCAGGATTGTATGGAGGAGCTGTCGCTAACCCTATAAATGTCCTTTCAAATATGATAGCGCGTCTTCATGATGACAAGAAAAAAATAACTATTCCTGGTTTCTACAATAATGTCGCAACTCTAAGCGCACAAGAAAGAGCAGAGCTTGCACAAGCCCCATTTTCGTTAGAAGATTATAAAAAAGCTTTGGATCTAGCTGATATTGACGGTGAAGAGGATTATAGCACAGCTGAAAGGAATTCCATAAGACCTAGCCTAGATGTAAATGGCATTTGGGGCGGTTATACAGGTGACGGAGCAAAAACTGTTATTGCATCAAAAGCATATGCAAAAATTTCCATGAGACTCGTACCTCATCAAGACCCAGATGAGATAACAGAATTATTTACCAAATATTTCAAATCAATCGCACCGGATTCAGTAAAAATAAAAGTAACCCCGCATCATGGCGGCCAACCTTATGTATGTCCAACTGATCATCCTGGATACGATGCAGCTGTAAGGGCGCTCAGTGATTCATATGACAAAAAAGCCGTTCCCGTTCGAAGCGGCGGAAGTATTCCCATTGTAGCATTATTTGAGAGTGAGCTAAAGGTGAAAAGTATATTAATGGGTTTTGGACTTGATAGCGATGCCATTCACTCTCCTGATGAACATTTTGGTCTTGAAAATTATTTTAAAGGAATAGAAACTATCCCGCTATTTTATAAATATTTTGCGAAAAAATAGATAGTTGAGAATTGGTTTAAATAAACTTTATAAATTTAATAAGCTAGAGCTCAAATTAGAGCTTAAAATACCCCAACTAATTATATCAAAGAGCGTATCCTTGTATAATGAATCAACTCAATGATGAATCAAGTGCATACCTTCAGCAGCACGCGAGTAATCCTATTCATTGGCATCCATGGTCCAAGGGGATATTAAATAAAGCTGCTTCCCAAAATAAGTGGCTTTTGATAAGCATCGGTTATTCCACATGCCATTGGTGTCATATAATGGAGAAAGAAATCTTTGAAGACAGACATATCGCTGATAAAATGAATGAATATTTTATCAATATTAAAGTAGATAGAGAAGAACACCCAGATGTTGACCATGCATATATGTCAGCGGCAATTGCGCTAACAGGAGGTGGCGGATGGCCCTTAAATATAGTTTGTCTCCCTAATGCAAAGCCGATATGGGCAAGTACATACCTTCCCCGAGAAAACTGGATTAATGCAATAAATAAATTACACCAAATCAATATTAAGTCACCAGATATTGCAGAAGATTATGCGGAAAAATTGATTCTTGCTCTTAATGATGCCAAAGAAAAAAAATACCCTTTAAAAAAAAATATAAGCTGGATTAATTTTAAAGAAAAGACAGCATCTCTTTGGGATTACAATTTCGGAGGAAAAAAAGGAAGTCCAAAATTCCCGATGCCAAATACTCTAATGCAGTATTTATTGACTAACCTTCCTGATTTTGAAGAACATTCTTTAAAAAGCCTAAAGAATATTTACCATTCAGGATCATATGATATTTTAAGAGGAGGTTTATTTCGATATAGTACAGACAGCAGATGGATGATCCCGCATTTTGAAAAAATGCTTTACGATAATGCTCTATGGATTCGCTTTACAGCAAAAGCATTTCACCACAGTAAGGACTCTCTTGCATACGAGTCTTTCAAAAAGACGAAGAATTGGCTTTTGAATGAAATGGAACTGCCTTCAGGATTATTCGCTGCAGCCATTGATGCTGACTTTAATGGTGAAGAAGGCTTAAGCTATGTTTGGACAAACAAACAATTAGATTCAGCCCTTGGGGACGCAGCAGATGACTTTAAAGCACAACTAAATGACAATAGTATAAGTTTTAATAATAAAGGGTGGATTTTACATAATCTAGCAGAGAAAAAAAACAAAACCATATGGGATAATTCCATAAAAAAACTAAAACCCTTAGCGCTTAAAAGAGACCTTCCATTTGTCGATAAAAAAAGCATCTGTTCATGGAATGCATTGACCTGTATTTCTCTTCTTGAAGGATTTTTAGCAACGGGAGAAGATTATTTTTCATCAATTAAATCATCGAAGGCCCATTGGCTAGAGTTTCAATTAGACACCAAGAACCCTGTTCACATATGCTATCCAGATTTAACAAAGAAAAATGATGCATATTTTGATGATCTCGCATTTAGCGCACTTCTCGCCTTGAGAATAAGTCAAGCCACCCTTGACATTAGCTGGTTGACCAAATGCGAAATTCTTATTGACTTTATATTCGATCAATTCAAAGGTGAAGAGAAAAAATATTTTTCTTACCAACGTCTAAATAATTTGAACCATACATTTA
>Ga0302114_10000083_pt1 | contig 65458 bp, 13 predicted proteins | sample AG5_Surface_MG_FD_203107 | JGI IMG/M metagenome (GOLD analysis project Ga0302114, IMG submission 203107) | Marine microbial communities from Western Arctic Ocean, Canada - AG5_Surface | ecosystem: Environmental > Aquatic > Marine > Oceanic | place: Canada: Western Arctic Ocean | collected... | reverse complement strand
TCCAGGTAGCTTGTTGCTGTTGGCACTGGCACTGGCTTCGTTCGCCTTATCCACAAGGTTCACTCCGACGTGGTTTGAGCCTTCCAGAGGTGAGGACGGAGGAGTGTAGTCGGCGAAGAGGCCGTCGTCTACCGTGCCGTCATTGTCGTTGTTATTATTGTTTGATTTTTTACCATAAATGATTTCCTTAAGGTACTCCCGCGATCCTGTGTTCAATGGTTTCCATTTATACTCGCCACTGGAACTGGGTTTTTTTCCAAACTCCTCGCTGCTCCCACCTCCACCTCCACCTCCACCTCCATTCTTACCCCCAGAATTTCTGCTCCCGCTCCCCCTCCTCCCCCCGATGCCACCTAAAAATTTTTTCGTTTTCCTCCTGTGGCTCTCCCACAATCCAATGTACGTTTCTCGGCTGGTGGTTGGCGACTTGGTTGGTTTTGGAGAGCTTGTACTTGTTTTTGTGAGCTCGCTCAGCGAGTCTCCGTGCTTGCTCTCTTCCTCGATCGCCTTTCCCTTTCCCTCTCCCTCTCCTTCCCCCTCTCCCTCTCCCTCTCCCCCGCCCTGCTTGTCTAACCTCCTCTGAAAGAACTTGGCCACGTCCGCCACCCCCATCGCCTCCTGGGTCATTATCTTGTTGCTAATTTTCGTCGGTATGCTCCCCTTCAAGTCCACCTGAGCGAAAAAACTAACATTGCTGCTCCAAGTCCTGACCGGCTCGATCAAATAGCTGCTTATGACGCAGTCCCCCCTGACCCTCTCCTCCCTAACCGGGTAGTCCGGGTGGGTGGTGCTCCAAAGCGCCCATATCGCCGCCCCGCCGCTTAATTGAAACACCCTGGTCTGCAGCACAAAGTCCCTCGGCTGAAGCGGCCAGGGGAGCTTCTGAGCTTTGTACAGCAGCATGAGCTCCTCCTCTTCTCCTTTGGGGATCTCCACCAACTCAAACACCGCCCCCTTCTTGCTCCTCTTGCGGTTCACGTTTGTCAGCAATTTTAAAACGTCTCCGACGGATGCGGAGACAAAGGCTATTGCCTTCACTTGCTGGGATGAAGCATTGAGGGGATCATTTCGAGTGAAAATTTTCACCTCTCTCTTTGACGACACAAACTTCCAGTCCAAGGCCGAGTTTAGGCTCCGAACTTCTTGGACAACGGTGTTGGTGTCATGTTGGGAACCCGGGGGGGGGGGCATGGGGATGCTTTTATAAATATATTAAGGCTCGAAGTTCCAAATTTTCAGTCGTTAGATGGGAAGGGGGTCAATCCTTTTAATGCCTTGGGATTCAGTTGCTTGCAGATTAAATTGGTGTGTATTTGTTTTTGGTTGTGTGTTTATCAATATCAAGTGAGAAAAAGGCTGTCGAATTTTGGACTTCAGGTGTTCAGTCAAAAAGAATCTTATTATAATTGAATGAGTGAAAAACCCGGGTTTTCTCGACGCCGTACAAAAAGTTGCGAAAACTTTGGTTCAATTCCAAATCAAAAAACCAAACCAACGAGAGATTGTCTGTTACCGTGAGAACACACATCTGCTCCCTACAACAATAATGTACTCCAAATTGTAAGATTTTTCTCCAAAGCGAAAGTTCTGGCTCTCGATAATCCAAATACAGGTCAAAAGGAGTTCAACTGAGTTTATCTCCATCAAGCCCAGTTCCACCAAACACGTGCACCCACAAACCCCCTGGCTCCCACTTTCCAGTCCACCCATCTCATTTCCCGACCCCCCCTGCCGCTTTCTCCTCCTCCCACATTCCATCACTAACACACGCTACATGCAAATAAAATCTTGTGTTTTCATTATTTTCCATAATATAGTATCCCAATATTTTTGGCAGCCACAGTTGGCCTATACACCCAATTCAACGTATATGGCTCCCTGTCGGTACCTGAAGCACCAGCAACAGCTTCACTTACCGTACTTTCTGGCACTGAGATTGAAATGTCTTTTACGTCGCCTCTTTCAAATGGAGGATCGGCAGTATCAGCCTACACTGTCGAGTATGACGTAAGTTTAGTTTTTTTGTGATTGTCGTTGTATTGTGTTGTCATTGCGAGCCTCCCTCTTCTAACCCCTCCCCTTCCCCCCCCTCCCCCCCCCCACACCCACCACATCACAGACTGACCCCGGCACCCAAGAGATCCAAACTGTAACCACCCAGGTTGGAGCTCTCGGAGCCAACGCGGTCCAGACCATCACTACGAGCGGTGTCGATTCTAACGAAGTCCAGCAAGTAACGTCCTCAACCTCTGCCCAGCAGGAAGTTCAGACGATTACCGTTTCCCCACCAGCAGGCTACAACGATCTCACCACCGGTGCCGCTTGGTCCTATTCCGTTGCGCTCGATACGAGCGGAACGGGCGGGTCCCTGCAGTACTCCGGTCAGATCTCTGCCACTGCTGATGCGAATTCGAAGCGAACTGCCGTTCAAGAAGTTCTAAGCTACATGCTCAATGTTGACGTCGGCCTCGCCGTCACCAAGTCCAGTCAGAATCCTGATGGAGGGTTCACTTATTCCGTGACGTTTGCAGCGTCCATGGGAGATGTGCCCGCCCTCACTGTTCACACTTCGGATCTTCCCATTGCGGTTGCAACCAGCCGCGAGGGGAACATTCTTGGTGGTTCATTCAGACTGACCTTGGGCGACGAGACCACCGGAGACATTGCGCACGATGCTACAGCTCTTGATATGCAGGACAGCCTTCAATTCCTTGATAACGTCGGTCTCGTGTCCGTCTCGCGCTCCGCCGCGGACGACCAGGGCGGCTACACGTGGACAATAGAATTCATCGATGACATCAACACCGGAAACGTTGACCTTCTCACGACCAATGCCGGCGGCCTAACGACAACCTACTCATCCGCAACCACTCCAACCGTGACCGTAACCGAAGCTGACGGCAACTACGTTTCCGGAACTTTCGTCCTCGATTACAATACCAGTGGTAACACCCCGGCTATTCCCGTCTCGGCATCTGCCAAGGACATGAAGGACGCATTAGAGCAGCTCTCAACGATCCCAGTTGGCTCAATCTCAGTCTCAAGGTCCGACGTTGACACCCAGGGTGGCTACACGTGGACGGTGACCTTCCTCCCGGACGCTCAGGTTCCAGACACACATGCTGGCGTCCTTCCGGAAATAACCTACACCGACACGGGTCTCTCGAGCACCGGCACAATTGCCGTCGCGACGACCCGCCCCGGAACTGTTGTCGAGACACAAACCCTCACAGTGACAAAGGGCGGAGGAGCGGTCAACGCCGCCGCGGCGTTCAAGCTCAAATTCGACGGAGAAGAAACATCCTCAATAACATACCCAGCGTCCTGCGACGGCATCGTCCGCGAGCAGCAACTCATCTCAACCCGCACGGTCGACACGACCTCCATCGGTGGAGACAATTCCGTCTCGGAGCTAACTTCCTTCACGGTGACATACGCCGGGGAAACTTCAGGGTCAATGACGACGGGGAGCGCGAACGACTGCGCGACGCAGGGGGCTGCGATTGAGTCCGCTTTGGAGCTCATGACCGTGTTCGCTGGCGGGGTTACTGTTGGTGCGTCGGCAGGTTCGAGTGACTGCGACTTCACTGTTACCTTCGACTCGATCGATGGGGACATGACCTCCCTCCTCCAAGTGACCGGGTCCTACCTGTCCGAAACGGTCGGCCCTTCAACGTCCTCAACAGTCGGCGACGACACAATTTCAGTCAGCGCAGTTACCGACGGATCGAACCACATCATCAAGTCGAACCTCGAGGCGTTGACCACCGTGGGGGTCGTGACCGTATCCGACGACGGAGTAACCTCCGCCGCAGACGGATGCGTGTGGACAGTGACCTTCGGCAGCAACGCCGGATCGGGTGGGTTCCCCCAGCTCGAGGTGCTCGGCTACGACGCGACCGCGACAACGTGGTCCGCGGCCGGATCGACTGCCAACGCCGTCAACGGCGCTGACACCGATACTTTCGCCGTTGCCGATGGAGTGTCAGGAACCTCGTCGGTCCTCTCCGGGGAATTCACCTTGGAGTTCGACGGGCAGCGCACAGGGTATCTCAGTTATGACATTTCCGCGGCCAACTTGGAGGCGGCGCTTGACGCGCTGTCCACTGTTGGTGACGTTGACGTGTCTCGGTCAAACGTCGACGAGAACGGGGGTTACACCTGGTCTGTGACCTTCCTCTCAAACCTGGGTGACGTTTCCGAGCTAATTCCCGACGGGCTGGACATCGTCGGAACGGCCGCAACAGTCTCAGTCGCTCAGCACACCGTCGGAGTTCCACCCCCGTTCAATTCTGCCGAGTACAACTCCGTGACAATTACCGACCTCTCAAAGCTAAATACCGTCGCAACTTCCCTCCGCCAAGGAATCCCGTACTACTTCCGCGTTGCGGCAATGAACGCAATGGGCACCGGGCCCAGTGCGAACGCCTACCCGCCCTACGCCCTCCCTCTCCCTAGTCCCCCCTCCGCCCCGACAGACGTTACGTTGGACGTTGTTGACGGTAACTCGTTGAGTGTGAGTATCGGTGCGCCGGACTTGGCCGGGGGGCCCGTCGAGGAGATAGAACAGTATCTGATCGAGTACAGTACGAACGCGTTTGACGACGAGGTTCAGCAGGTGTCAATCAGCTGCCCGGACATTGTCACCGAAGTGCAAACAATTACGACGGTGGCAACCGTCGTAGGAACCACGGGCGACTGGAAGGAGCAGCAAGTCATTGCGCTCTCCACGACCAACACTGGCGCGACGACCAACGAGATCCAAACGATCGAATGCGACGCCACTGGGGGAACCTTCGGGCTAACATACGAGGGGGAGACCGCCCACGTCGCCTACGATGCTACCGACACTGAGATCAAGAGCGCGCTCGAGGACCTCAGCTCAATCACGACGGTCAACGTTGTCGTCAACAACGGAATAACTGCCTGCCTCCCCCACGCGGGGGTCGGCGGGGCTTTGGACGCCGGAGAGTTCACCGTCGAGTTCGTTTCCGGGGTAAAATTCGCCGGGAACGTTGCGGAGCTCGTCCCCTCGACGAACTCCCTCGAGGGCGGGCGGGTCGTGCTCGTCGGCGAGACAACCCCCGGGGACGCTCCTATCGGGGGCTCCTTCAAGCTCGTGTTCAGGGGGCAGGTGACCGTGGCCATTGACGCGTCCGAGGCCACCCGCGCAACAACCGCGACTGCGATCCAGACCGCGCTCAACAACCTGGACACCGTGAGCAGCGCTGGAGTGGCCGTCACCCACCTAATTAACGACGGGGGCGACAAGCAGGCGTACATGGTGACTTTCTCCGGGGCCGGCGTCGGCGGAAACGTCGAGGCTATCCGCGTTGTTGCCGCCGACGCCGACGCCGACGCCTCCGTGGCACTGACAGGAACTGCCGCCGCCGTGACGGTGTTTTCCGACGGAGACGACTTCCTAGGCACCCACACGAGTGTCAAGGGCTCCGAGCTCCTCGGCTCCTTCGCGCTGACCCTCCGGGGGCACACCACCTCCCCGATAGACTTCAACGCTGCCGACACTACTGTCAAGGCTCGCCTCGAGGCGCTGGATAACGTTGGGACAGTCGACGTGACTCGGTCAGCTTCCTCCGAGGAGCTCGGCTACGTCTGGTCGGTTACCTTCACCTCCAACCCGGGTTACTTCCCCGTTGGGGCCAGGAACGTTGACCAGATGACCGCGGACTTCTCCGCCCTGACAACGACAAACCCCGCCAGGTCAGGAGCGAGTGCCACGACGGGAACGACTGATCAGGGGTCACCGCCTTTGGCGGGGACCTTCCAGCTGAGCTTCAACGACGGGACGACGACCCTCCAGACCGTCCCCATTGACAACTTTGCGTCCTCCTCGGCCGTCCAGGCGGCCCTGGAGGCTCTCGACAACGTCGGTCGGACGACCGTCACGAGGACCGTGAGCGGCGACGGCTACTCCTGGTTCGTTACCTTTTCCGGCTGCGATGCCGATGCTGCTGGCGGGACTGCTGGCGGGAACGATGTTTGCAACGTTGGTCCTCAGATCGACATGACAATCGCTTCCTCCCTGACCGGCTGCGGCGCGACCCTTACCCCCGCAGTGGCCACAACAGTCCCCGGCTCCGGGCCCAGCAACTGCGCCTCCCGCGCCTCTGGCCTCTGCAAGGACACGATAACTGCCATTACAAGCAGCAACACCCCCACAGTCTACGACATCGAATCCCTCATAACAGGAACGCCCTACTACGTCCGCGTCTCCGCCCGAAACGCCCAGTCCTTCGGCGCCCGCCGCCTCTCCTCCCCGTCCTACGCCACTCCGATGAACTCCGCTCCGGGGGCGCCTCGCCCCGTGGTCCTCTTGTCGACCTCCGTGACCTCCTCCGCGAGCACAATTTCCGTGGAGTGGTCTCTTCCGACGGTGAACGGCGGGGCGGCTGTTAGCGGCTACGAGCTGTGGATGGACGAGTGGAACGGAGGGGCGTCCGCGATGATCTACGACGGGACGGGGAACCTAGCGACTGCCCACACCGTTAGTACCGGGGACCAAGGTCCCCTCAACCAAGTCGTCGAGTCGGGACGCCAGTACCGGTTCATGGTGCGGGCCCTTAACTACTGCGACGACACCGACACGGATTTGGTCTGCCACGGAGAATTCTCCCCCGTGAGCATCTTCACGGTCCGCGCCCCCCGCGTGCCCCTAGCGCCGGCCCGACCGACCAGGGGCTCCACCACGGATGTGACGAGCACCGATGCGACCGTTACGGTCAACTGGGCCAGGCCCGTGGATAACGGCGGCTCGGCAATCACCGCCTACAACCTCTACTACAAGGACTCGAGCGACGTCATCAACGGCGGGGTGGCGAACGCCTACGACGGGCTTTCTGCCGCCACCAACTCCAAGACCATCGCTGGACTTCGGATCGGGGAAGTGTACAGGTTTTACGTTGTGGCGATCAACGCGAAGGGCAAGTCCTCGGCGTCTCCGACGGCGTCAATCGTCGCGGGGACAGTGGCTGGGATCAGGGCGACGGACGATGTTCTCACCTACGGGAGCGTTGTCCCGAGTATCCTCGACGTGCAAGAGACTGCGATTGAGATGACGTGGGCGAGGCCCGCGGCTGACTCGACTGGAGGGACGCCAATTTCGGGATACAGGATCTACCAGTACGAGGGGGTTGCTCGCAACACCGTTTCCGACCCTGATCCCGTGAAGCAGGAGATTCAGACTGTGACCGTGTCGGCGAGCTCTGCGATTGGCGGCCTGTTCACCCTCTCCTACAACAACGAGGAGACGGCGGATATCGCTGCGGCAGCATCCGCCGCCGACGTGAAGAACGCGCTTGAGAACCTAGCCGCCGTTGGGATTGTGTCCGTGACGCAAGCCACCAGCTCCGCAAACACCTACGATTGGATCGTGACGTTCGAGTCCGACGCGGGAAACCTTCCCTCGATGAAGATCACTTCGGGGCGCTTGACCGGAACAGACGCTTCCGGCTCAGTCGCCTCCGTTGACGGCTCCGCCGCAACTCTGGTCTACGACGGGACGAACTCCCCCAATATTCTCAAGTACACCGTGAACAACCTTACCCCCGACGCTCTGTACGCGTTCAAGCTCCAGGCGATTAACTCCGTCGGGGGGTCGATTCTGTCCGGCGCGAGTTTGACCACCGCCGCCCGCGCCGGAGCGTCCCCGCTCTACACGTCTGCCTCCGGCTCCGCCCTCCACAACGGAATTGCGGGGTTCGTTTACGAGGAGCAGATTGTCTCATACTTCCCCGTCACGTCCTGTACTGATGCCGTCTTTACCTTGACGGATGGGACTGATACAACCCCCGACCTTTGCGATGTGTCTGCGGCGTTTGTTGAGGCCAAGTTGGAACTTTTCTCCTCAATCTCCGATGTTCACGTGTCCAAGTCCGACCTGACCCAGTCCGATGCGGGCGTCGATGGGTACAAGTACACGGTTACCTTTATTGGAAACACCGGCGACGTTCCCATGCTCTCCCTGACTTCCTCCGGATCCCAGGGAGGCGTCGACCAGTTCGACGGCTCCGACGCCTTCGTCACCGAGTTCCTCCAAGGCCAATCCAATGAGTTCATCATCGAGCCCAAAAAAGCCTCCGGAAACCCGCTCAGGGACATCACCGCGAGCGACTCTCCCGACCTTGCCGGACTTGATAGCTTCTACACCGAGCTCTGGGCGCAGAACGCCCCCGTTGATGGCTCCCACACGTGGGTGTCGAACGGCGGGGAGGCGACCTACAATTCTGTCAAGTACGAGATTCAAACTCTCACCGTTGACAACACTGCTGCTACTTCCTTCTCGATGACTTTGGACACGTCAACTCGTGTCTGGGGTTCTTCCCAAACTACAACGGCGTCTCTCGTCGCGAACACTGTCGCTGCTGATGACATCAAGTTTGCGCTTGAGGATCTCACCAACATTGAAGAGGTTGACGTCACGTCCGTCATCACTGGCGGATCCACCGCCTTCACGGTCACTTTCATTGCCAACTTTGGGGAAATTCCCCTCCTATCCACTTCCCCCGTCCTCGGCGGGGTCGTCCGCGACCAGGTTGGAGTTGCCGAGGTTCAGAAGATCACCACTTCTGCCGATCTCGTCTACGTTAAGGAGGTCCAGCGAATCCAGGCTGTCGCGGCGGACACCGGCTTCAAGCTCTCATTCATGGGCAAGGAGACCGCTGGAACCATCCCCTGCTCGTCCGATGGCGATGCCGTTACGGCAATCACCACGATTGCCACCGAGCTTGAGCTCCTCATGAACGTCACCGACGTGACCGTCACGGCGAACTCTGCGACCACCCCGTACCAGTGGGACGTTACCTTCAACGATCCCGTTGGAAACGTCTCCCCCCTGACCTCCGACACTCCAGCAGTTGTCATCACCGAGCACATCCAGGGATCCACCCCCCTGGGCGGAACCTTCGTTCTCTCGTACGGAAACGTTTACACTTCGGATATCCCCTTCGACGCTTCAGAGCTGGAGATCAAGAAGCGCCTCGAGGCCCTCGCCACCATCGATGAGGTCGACGTCGAAAAGGTTGACCTTGGAAGCGGCTTCCAGTGGACCGTTACCTTCACCAAGAACCTCGGAAACCTAGACAATATTGTTGCCCACCCCCGCAAGTTCGAGATGCAAACCATTGCGACTTCGGGCGGTGACCCCACCCCCCTCGACGGATCTTTCACCCTCTCCTACAACAATGAAGAGACGGGCACGCTCGACTACGATGCTTCGGCCAACGACGTGAAAATTGCCCTCGAGAAGCTATCATCCATTGCTCGCGTTGACGTGAACCAGGACACCTTCAGCTACGGCCAATACCACTGGCGCGTTACCTTCCGGTCCAACACTGGATCCCTCAACCCTCTCACCTACACCTCCTCCCTGACCGGCTCCAACGCCGCTATTACCGTCACCAAGACCGTGTCCGGCGATGCCGCTTCCCTAACTGGATCGACTCCCCTGGTCATCGTCGAGGAGAAGGTTGCCGGCCTTCCATCCTACTCCGCGGCTTACTCCGTCGAGTCTGTTGGTGACTACTCGCTCGCAGTCGTTCAGCTGCAGTCCGGAGGCCTTGACGCCAAGTACTACGACAACCAGTGGCTGCTCGACACTCCCGTCATTGAGCGCACCGACGCCACCATCAACTTCGACTGGGGAACCGGGCCCATCACGACCTACGGTCGCGACTACGTCTCCGCCCGCTGGTGGGGTAAGGTGAAGCCCCTCACCACCGAGGACTACACCTTCTACGCCTCCGGCGACGACGGTGTTCGCCTCTACATCGATCACGTCCTTGTCATCGACTCGTGGGACGAATCCTCGAATGAGAACCGTGCCACCGTTTCCCTCACGGCCAACACCTACCACGACATTAAGATGGAGTACAAAGAAGAGACCGGAACTGCCTCGGTTTCTCTCCAGTGGTCTTCCTACTCTGTCTCCAAGCAGGTCGTCAATTCCGACCAGCTCTTCTTCCCGACCCACATTGCTGGCTCTCCGTTTGCTCCCTCGGTCGTTCCTGGCGCTGCCGACTACCCCCACTCGACCGCAACCGGAGCCGGCCTATCCGCCGCCACTGCCGGAGAGCTCGCTTCTTTCACCATCCAGGCCAAGGACGCCGTCGGCAACGACAAGCTCACCGACGGAGAGTCCATGGGCGACATGGTCTCGCCCGCGGACCAGTTCACCGTCGAGATTTCTGGAGCTAGCAAATACACTGCCAGCGTCACGTACACGTCCGCTGGTCAGTACCTTGTCAACTACACCCCCCTGAAGGCTGGAACCTACACCGTTTCCGTCAAAACCGGAGGCAACCACATTTACTGCGGGCAAGGATCCGCCGATTCTTGCTCCCCTTTCGACCTCGTCGTGTCCCCCGGAGCAACGGTTGCCTCCACCTCGGAGGTAGCCTCCCTGGTCGCCCCCGCAATGGACTCAATCGTTGAGGGGGTTGCCGGAGAGATCGGCTACATCACCATCCAAGCCAAGGACACGTTCGGGAACAAAAAGCTCACCGGAGGGGACAACTTCCTCGCGACGTTTACCCACCAGACTGCGGCAAACAGCAAGTGCAACGGTGTCGTGCTCGACAATCTCGACGGCACCTACTCCGTCACGTACACGATCCCCATGTCGGGAACCTACGACGTTTCCATTTCTTTGGACGGAGAGACCGTTTTGTACTGCGTCAACACCGACGGGAACCTTCTCACGAGGGACTACGACGGTGTTTCCGTTTACGCGGCCCCGGCCAATTGCGTCACCTCCCCCGGTGCGCCGTTGAAGATAATCCACACCAAGCTCCACGCTCCTTCTTCGGTCGCTTCCGATTCCGGCACGAGCGGACTTGCCGACGCTGTCGTTGGAATTCAGACCGGCTTCACTATCCACGCCAAGGACAAGTTTGGAAATGCTCGTCCCAACGACTCGACCACCCACTTCACCGGCCACGGCGACGGAAAGAGCGACCACTTCTTGGTCACCCTAACCGGCTCCAACGGCTACGTTGTGACTACGTCCTCCGCCACCCAAACGGTCACTGTCGACGACTCGTCCGCTTGCAACTTTAAGCTGAGCTTCGCCGGAGCCACCACCGATAACATTCCCGTTGACTCCACCCCCGAGGCCGTTGCTGCTGCGCTCATGAGCGCGCACGGCCTCTCGGACATCCACTCCGTTGAAGTTTCCCTCGACGATACTGGAATGGACGACATCTACACCGTGACCTTTACCTCGCACTTGGACGATTGGGCTGCTGCAAGCGGCGAGCTGCAGTACGTTGCTCCCGACGCATCTACCTGTGGCACGCCTCCCGTCGTGTCCGCCGCAACCAAGCTCGCGACTGGAGACGGTGACTACCCCGTCACCTACACGCTTTGGCAGAAGGGCACCTACGAGATGGCAATCACTTCCAGCGGTGAGCACATTGAGTCTTCCGCGTTCATGGTTGTTGCCGATGACGGCGCTGAGAACGCCCTCTCCTCCACCGCCACCGGGCAGGGGCTTATCTCCGGCGTAGCTGGAGACCAGTTCACCTTCGACGTGCAGGCCAAGGACGTCCGTCAGCCGGAGGTCCAGGTGATCAAGCTCACCTCCACCGTTGCCGTTTCTGGGGGTGACTTCAAGCTCACCTATGGAAACGTTGAAACTGCAACCATTGCTGCCGGCGCCAACGCTGCCACACTAGAGTCTGCGCTCGAGGCAATTTCGACCGTTGGCGACGTTACCGTGAACGTCATCGACGACAGCGCCAACACCAACAGCATCTACTGGGCTGTCACCTTTGCCCCCCTCACCGGCGGCAACATTTGCAACTCTGCCAACGGCTGGGCTAACTGCCCAGTGAACGCTGGTGACGTTGAGCTCATAACCGTTTCGGACAACTCGCTCACCTATGCCGGGGCCGCCTCCCTCGCCCCGGTGCTCACGGTGTTCGAAGTTAGCAAGGGATCGGCGGGCAACAACCGCGAGGACGACAACGACCTTGCCAATATCGCCCTCACCCTCACCCACGATACTGTCGCGAACCTTGCCATTGGCATGAACGAGGAGCAGACCATCACTTGCGACTCCTCCTCTGGCGTTGTTGGGGCTGGATCTTTTGACATTTACTTCACCGACTCCTCGGCCCCCGTGACCGTCACCGGAGTTACCAGCACCGGTGACTTCCAGACTGCCCTCGAGGGCCTGGTCGGAGCTGGAAAGGTGACCGCGGCTTCTGCCGCCGCCACCGTTTGCGTTGACAACGCCGTGACGACCACAACCATGTCGTTCACGGACAAGTTCACCCAGCCCCAGCTCACCACCCTGAACGATGCCACCGTGTCTACCTCGATGGCCACCACCGTCGACGCGATTGACTCCATCATCTACGTTTCTGGAGGCCTCTACACCGTCCTCTACACGCCAACCGCGAAGGGGCACTACACCACGACCTTGGAAATCTCCGGTGTGGAGATCGTTTCCGACTTATCCTCTGGCGTCACCGTTTACCCGGCTGCCGCTTCAGGACCCCAAACGACGCACACCTCAAACTGGTTTGCGACCGAGGACGAAACCGAGACCTTCACCATTCAGGCCACCGACCGCTTCGGGAACGAGCTCGACTCGTCCGTCGCGTCGACCGAATCCTACACCGTCCAGCTGGACGGAGTTGCCGATGACTGCAGCGGCTCGAACGAATCTACCGACTCGTTCGCCGCAGCCTTGTCCGAGTCCACCCCCAACACCGACGGTGTGTACGACGTAACGTACCTGCCCCGCCTCGCCGGGCAGCACTACGCCACCATTGCCCTCCGCTCTGCCGGGGGTCTTCTTGCCACCTACTACAAGAACGACGATTTCACCGATGCGGTGCTTGGCAACGAGGACCATCTGTCCTTCCCGTACCACGAGACCACTTGGTGTCCGGCTGAGCTGAAAACTTGCGACTCCACAAAGCTCGACACTTCGCTGTCGTTCGATTGGGGCAGCAAAGCTCCCGTCATCACCGGAAGCGCCGACTTCCCGATGGACTATTTCTCCGTCGTGTGGGAGGGAGAGCTCAAGGTTGACAGCTCCGACACTTTCACCTTCAGCGTCTCCACCGATAACAAGGCTCGCCTTACCATCGACGGAGAAGTTGTCGTGGACAGCTGGACATCTGCGGCCAACACGGTTTCGGGCACTGTTGCCCTCACCGCCGACACCTTTTACGCCATCAAGCTCGAGTACGTTGAGGACACCGCTGACGCGGCGCTAGCCGTTCAGTTCTCCTCCACCGCCTCCCCGGCATTAACCTACATTCCTTCAGCCAACCTCTTTTACAAGAGGAACGTCGGAAGCGCCGTCGACTCGACGGCCTCTCCCCTTCCAGTTACCTTCGTTCCCGGCCTCGTCGACGCCACCTCGACGGCCACTGGAGCTGGCCTCACGAGCTGCGTTGCGAACAACCAGTGCGACTTCAAAATTCAAGCTAAGGACTCGCACGGTAACAACCGCTACAATTCTGGCGCTGACAACTTCATCGTGACCTTGACTGGAACCGACGACTGGGCACTGACCGGCCGCACCAACGACGTTACCACCAACGTTGCCATCACCAATCTTTCCCCTGACAACCTGAACGTTGCCTCTGCCCAGCAGAAGTTCACGCAGCTTACCGGCTCGGTCACCGCCACCAACAACGCCAAGAACGTTGTCACCACCGCTGACCTCACCACCGAGGTTAAAAGGGGAGACAAGGTAGTCATCTTGGGACAAGTTTACACCGTCGACGAGACAGCCACCTTCGACGCCACCAACCTCCCGCTGTCCACCGTCTACAATGGCGCGGACGCATCCTCGTTGGACATTTTCGTGTCAACTTTTTTCGATTCTGCCACAAACTGCGAGACCGGAACCCACGTGGTCACCTACACTCCCCTCGTCCGCGGATCGTACTCCCTGGACATTAAGATCCCCATGGTTTCGGAGGTCCAGAGGATCACCACCTCCGTGTCTGCCGAGTCTGCCCTGTCGGGCACCTTTGACCTTTCCTTCACCGACTCCACCGGAACCACCAAGGCCGCCGGCCTGTCTTTCGACATTTCCGACACTGCGTTGACAACCGCTCTCAACACCCTCGGCAACATCGCCGTTGGAGACGTCGTGGTCACCAAGGAGGCAGGCTGCACCGCCGCATCTACTTGCTACTGGGAGGTAACTTTCTCTGGCAGGGCCAACACCGAAGGAGATATTGCTTCTCTCGTCGCTGATACATCGGCCCTGGTTGGAAACGCCGCTGCCATCACCATCACCGAGCCAACCAAGGGAGTTGAGGCTCTGGCCATCTCTGGATCCCCCTTTACTCTTGTTGTCGAACCTGGAGCCACCAACGCTGCCTTTACCACTGCCTACGGGCAGGGGCTTGTGGCCGGTAACTCCAACGAGGTTTCCACCTTTTACATTCAGTCGAAGGACAACTGGGGCAACAACAAGCTTTCCTCCCAGGATGCGGATATGTACAGCGTTCTTGCCTTCCCCGAGGCCGGTGAGGCACCTGAGCTCTCTACCGCCGCTGCCGGAGCTGTGACTAGTCTCGGGGATGGGTTGTACTCGGTTGAGTACACTCCCGTCACCTCTGGGCACCACACCGTGGCTGTCGTCTTGTCCACTGCCACCGAGGAGCAGGAGCTAACGCTCGACTATGCAGCCCTTACTGGCCGATCCGGGTCGTTCACCCTGTCCGCCGGAAACGAAGCCACCGACGCCATCGCCTGGGACGCCAAGGCCGAAGACGTCCAGACCGCTCTGGAGTCCTTGGCCGAGTTCACCTCCGTGTCAGTCACCATGACTCCTTCGGCGGACCTCGTTGACTTTGTGTACCTGATCACCTTCACCTCCTACGTTGGAAACGTTAAAACTTTGACCGTGTCCAACACCGACCTCGTCGGTGGAGCTGGCTCCGTCACCAGCACCGTCACCGAGGGTGCCTTCCAACACATCAAGACGCAGACTTCTGGAGGCGTTCGCCACGAATCCCAGACCGTTGCCCTCACCGAGGGCACCCTGGCCGGGGGAGACGTTTTCAGGCTGCAATTTGCAGGCCACAAGACCGCCGAAATTGCACACGACGCCACCGATGCTACCGTTGAGGCAGCATTGGAGGCCCTCACGACCATTGACCAAGTCACCGTTACCAAAACTGGCACTGGCTCTGGCACTGCCACGTGGACCATTCTCTTTACCCCCACAGCCGCTAACGCTGGCGGGGACGTCCAGAACTTGAAGAACTTCGGTAACGTTCCGGAGCTCATTGTTGCCGACAAGAACTTCGCCAACAATGTTGCCGTGAGCGAGCTCGTTGCTGGATCCTCTCCCTTCCGCTCGTTGGTCGAGCACGTTGATTCGTCGGCGATCCACACCACCGCCGTCGACCAGACCGGAGTTACCCACAAAAACGGCCTGTCAACCGCCTGGTCCCAGTCCGACACGCAGTTCACCATTCAGTCCCGCGACTTGAACTCCAACTTGAGGTCCAAAGCTGCCTTGAAGGAGGTTCAGATCATTGAGTCGTCGGCCTCTGCCAACGATCTTTCTGGCACCTTCGAGGTGAGCTACGAGGGTAACAGCGTGGCTTTCGCCTACAATGCTGGCATTTGAGAAATGAAGCAGCAGCTGGAGACTCTTCCCGACGTGGGGAGCGTCACCGTGACAACCAACTCAATCAAGTTGGACTCCACGTTGACCGCCAGCGTTACCAAGGGATTGAACACCGTCGTTCCGTCCGCGGACCCCTCGGCGATCTACTCCGTAGGTGACTGGATCCGCCTATCATCTGCGTCGACCGGGGAGGTTTTCTCCGTTACCGCAATGTCAGCCAGTTCCCCGTTTACAATCACCCTCTCTTCGGCGTACCTTGGAGAGACCGAGACCACCGCTACTGCGTACATGCGCAACGTGGCTGGAAGCGAGTTTGGCTACCAGTATATCGTGACGTTCGACTCCAACCTCGGAGACCTGTCCGCCATGACCGTTGCCACCACGAACCTCGGCGGCTCCAACAAGCTCGTCGAGGTCACTGCGTGCACCTGGCACCAGCACCAGACGGTCACCACGTCCGTGGCTGCCGCTGGAACCATTGGAGGAACATTCTACCTCACCTACAACGGTGAATCGACCACCGATCTTGCCTACGACATTTCCGCGCCCGACCTGTCTGCCGCTCTTTTGGAGCTAAGCAGCATTTACGCAATTACCGTCACCCTCGACGTCCCCGTGAGTGCCACCAAGGGATCAACGTGGACAGTTATCTTCCTCTCGTTCGAGGGAGAAACTGTCCTCCCCTTGTACGCCGAGGGCCACTTGCTGTCCCAGTTCGTGACCGACGAGGGAGTTTCTACCGTTACCGTTGCTGGCGACTCTTGCTCGTCCTCTTCCTCTGCAAACACCGTTGCCGACTCTCAAGTGTCCGTCGCTGGACGCTTGGGCGAGAACTACGTTGTCACGCTTACCGGAGCTGACACTGCCTCCGCCGTCGTGTCCGCCTCGGCGACCACCGATGGCGAGTACACTGTCACCTACAATGCCCCCAAGGCCGGATCCTACTCCATGACCGTCGAAAACGCAAATGTTGGAGGCCTCACCGGATCATACTTCAACAACAGGTGGCTCTATGGAGCTCCGGTCATGACCAGAGTCGACCCCACGATTGACTTCACTTGGTCCGACGCCGATGTAATCACCCCCACCGGAAAGGACTACATCTCGGTGAGGTGGGAGGGGTACGTCCAGCCCGCCTTCGACGAGGTTTACACCTTCTTCGTCCAGGCCGACGACGGTGCCAGGCTCTGGATCGACGGGGAGCTTCTGTTCGACGAGTACGAGCACGAGGTTTCTGGCGAGAACAGCTACGTTGAGCACTCCGGGGTCACCTCGGTGGCTCTGAAGGCTGGCCAGCTCGTGGACATTAAGCTTGAGTTCCGCGAGAACACTGGATCGGCCATGGTGAAGCTTCTTTGGGAATCTTTCACGCAGCCCAACATGGTCGTTCCCACCTACAGGTTGTTCTCTTCTTCGGACCCCATATCTGGGTCGCCCTTCACCGTCACCCCGGTTGAGATCGAGCCGAATGAGCCCTCTTCCTGCACAGTTAGCATTGCCGCTTGGGACGAGATTCTCGTCACTTGGAACGAGCCGTCCAACGACGGAGGAGCTGACATCACCGGCTACAAGGTCGAGTGGTGGAGCGCTGACACTGGCTTGTACGGCAACACCGAAATTCAGCAGTTCAAGATCCCAGCTTCCGTCACCGGAACGTTCACAATCACCTCCCCCGGAGGAAACCTGTACCCCGTTTCCTTGGACGTCTCGACGTCTGCGGCCTTTTTGGAGTCCGCCCTGGAGTCCTTGGCCGATGTCGGCGACGTTACCGTCTCCCGCGCTGAGACCGGTGGCAACGTCGTCTTCACCATCGAGTTCAACACCGACACGAACAGCGGCGCCGCGTTGAACGTCATTGCCATTGATGGGGCCGCCCTCTCAACTGCCAACGATTTCTGCATCTGCCAGGCCGCATCGGTCAACTGCAACGCCGGAAGCTCCTGGAGCGCCAGTCCGACTGGAGCGTGCACGACCGGAGAAACCCGGGCTTCCACCGCCACCCTCTCTAGCGGCGGATCCGACACCGCCATCGACATGGACGTCGCCGAGGGAAACAGCTACACGTACACCATCGTTTCTGCCGACCAGGACTCCTCCACCGCGGCCGGGTTCAGCGCTCGCGTCTATGCCACCAACGACAGCGGAAACGGTTACGGTGTTCCTTGCGCCGTTCAGACCATCAAGCCCATGTCCGGCGCCGATGCCCCTGCCGTCGTTGAGGTTGACAGGGTTGCTGGAAGCAACTCGCAGCTCAACGTGTACTTCACCATGGTTTCCTACCCCGAGGACCGTGCATCTGCCGTTACCACCTTTGACGTCGAGTACTCCACCTCTTCCAGCTTTGAAGCGTCCGTGACTGAGACTGACAGCGTCGCCCTTGCGGCCATTGCCTCGTCCCGGCTGAGCACCTACAACGATCCCACGAACTCTGACTACGTCAGTCCCGCGGAGGACGTGTACGTGCACACCATTGAGAATTTGACTCCCGGAACGCCGTACTTTGTGCGCGTTGCGGCTGTGAACGCCGTCGGAGCTGGAACCCCCTCAGTTTCTTCCCCCCTGTCTCTTTCCCCTGGAACCAAGCCGGACCAGCTCGAGTACGAGTCTGGAGTTTCTCTCACAACCGTTGCGGCCGACAAGTCCGTTTCTGTTCTTGAGTCATCCTCCTCCCTCCTCCTTTCGTGGCAATCCCCCTTTTCCTCCAACGGGTTCGCCTCGACCGAGTATAACTTGGAGTGGTGGGCAGCTGCCGGGACCGACGAAATCATTGAAGTTAGCGTGAACGGTGCCACCGAAGGAACATTCTCCCTCACCTACGACGGGGCAACTACCGACAGTTTGGACTACGACATCTCCAAGGCAAACATGATTTCTGCCTTGGAGTCCTTATCCACCGTTGGCTCCGTTGCGGTCGACAGGTCTGCTGCCGCCCCCAACTTCGCGTGGACCATCACCTTCCTGTCGGAGACCCCTACTGTTTCCAACAATGCCTTGACCGCCAACTTCGATGCCACCACCACTGATGCCACCACCATTGTCATTGGCGGAGGAACTTCGACGTCTTCGGTCCTTGCCACCGGGTACACGGCCAAAAAGATCACGGTGGACGACCCCACCGCCTCGTTCTTCAGCAACACCATCACTGGTTTGACCGCTGGGCAGCTCTACTACGCTCGCGTTTCGGCCAAGAACGAGCTTGGCTTTTCCGTGCCCCAGACCTCCCTGCCACTGTCCCTTGCTCCCCCGGCGCAGAAGCCTTCCGAACCCCTCTCCAGCTCGCTCCTCGTGAGCAGCGGACAGTCCTTGAAGATGCTCTGGAAGGCCCCCGACTCCAACGGCGGAGAGACCGTGACGAAGTACAAGGTGGAGTGGGATACCTCAACCTCCTTCGATTCTTCCTCTGGCTCACCAATGGGAAGCCACACCAAGCTTCTGTCCACCCCTGCCACTGACTGCATCACCGACGCATGCTACTACGTCATCGGAGGTCTTACCAAGGGAACCAGCTACTACGTTCGCGTGTACGCCTACAACAGCTACGGGTTCTCCTCCAAGGCCGGGATCCCCGAGCCTGTCGCTGAGTCCCCCAAGTCCCAAGCCGATCCCCCCAGCAAGGTCAGCTTGACCCCGTCGTCCGAGTCGTCGTTGAAGGTCTCCTTCAACCCCACGTCCGACAACGGTGGCGGCGACGTAACCAAGTACAAGATCGAGTGGGATACCATGAACACCGTTCCTGGAGTTTCCCTCTCCGACGCCACGAGCGACTACGCTCTTTACGTCCCCAACGAGATTCAGTCAATCACCACATCTGCCGACGTCAAGATTGACCAAGCAAACGAATACTTCCGCCTCATGTTCGACGACCACATCACGTCCGATCTGGTCTACAACGTTTCCCCCAACGAGATGAAGGTTTCCCTCGAGGCCCTTCCCACCATCGGATCCGTTAGCGTGTCCAGGGCTGAACTGTTGAACGGCTACGAGTGGAGGGTTACCTTCCTGACCAACTCCGGCGCTGACGCTTGGTTCGGAGATGTTCCCGCCCTAACGGTGTCATCGACTCCCAGGCTCCCACGACCTCTGCCTTCGCTGCTGTCACACCGTCCCCGACCTCCGCCACCATGACCGCGACCAACGTCGCCGTCACGGTTGCCACCGTCGCGAACGCTTACAACGGCTTCGAGCAGCAGACAATCTCGTCTGCCTGCACTGCTGCCGCGTCCACCATTGGAGGAACCTTCGTACTCACCATTGACGGCGTTTCGACGCTTCCTCTGTCGCATGCAATCTCTGCCAGTGGCATGGAGGCCGCCATTGAGGGTTTGGGAGTCGTTGGCGATGTTTGGGTTGGCCGTCAGCTCGACGTTGCCAACCAGAACGCCAACACGTACACGTGGACCGTCGTCTTTCTTGAGAAGCTCGGAAATGCCCCTTCCATCACGTCCAACGATGACCAGCTCACTTGCAGCGACACGTCCGCCACCAAGTCCATTACCGTTGCGGAGTCCGTGTCCGGAAATCTCCCAGCCATGACCAGCTCCAACAAGCAAATTGTCGAGCTCACCGGCGACGACATTGCCGGATCGGTAATTGAGTACGAGATCACCTCGCTGGCCAAGAACGAGCTCTACCACGTTCGCGTTTCGGCGTGGAACGGTGTTGGCTACTCGTACGGATCCACCATGTACTCCACCGCTGCCTCTGCGTCGTCGGCCGCCGCACCGGCAGTTCCCTCCACCCTCGTCGTGTCCCCTCACTCCGACTCGGCGGTGACCATTGACTGGGCTGCGCCGTTGAACGACGGAGGCGCCGACGTTAGCATGTACAAGGTCGAGTGGGATGCCAACTCTGGAACTTCCGAGGTTCAGACCGTCACCACGTCCGCTAACTCCGCCATGCACGGAACGTTCACACTCGGTTTCAAGGGTTTCACGTCCGGAGCGTTGGCGTTTGATGCCTCGGAGGCAATGTTCAAGGCAGCCTTGGAATCAATGCAGGGTGTCGGAACCGTCACGGTGACTCGCTCCTCTGCGACCAACAACGGCTACACTTGGACCGTAATATTCAACGACAACGTTGGTTTGCAGTCCAAGCTGACCGTCAACACGGGTTCCCTAGGCGGAACTTCGCCCGTTGCCTCCGTCAACGTTGTCGTGTCCGGAACCGACCCGCTCTTCGACCAGGGCACGGTGGGCATTTACACCCTGCCCCTCGGATCTTCGGATGTTGTTGCGCCGTACGAGGTGCAGAAAATCTCGGCCTTCTCCCTCGCCAACGACCTTGGAGGCTACTTCTATGCCCACTTCATGGGTCAGACTTCTGCCAAGATCTACTATGACTACGATTCCGCCCAGGTCAAGGAGGCCCTCGAGGCCATGTCCACCGTCACCTCGGTTGACGTCTCCAAGGTAGGAACGAGTCAGTCCGCCATGCCCCCCGTTTCGTACGCTGGAGCCGAGTGGACCGTCACCTTCACCGGCCAGTCTGGAAACCTCCCCAGCATGCTCGTTTCTACTGGCGGTTCTGCTTCCACCATTGCCACCGGCGCCACCGGTGCCACTGGCCTCACTGGAACCGGAGCTACCGTCAAGGTTGAGAAAAACGCATCTGGCGTCGTTCCCACCGTCTTCACCACCCCCTCCTCCCTCGTTGCTGGAACCACCTACTACGCCAGGGTTAGCGCCTACAACGGCGTCGGGTGGAGCGCCGCTGCCATTGCGCCCTTCGGAGTTGCCCCAGCCAAGCAGGTGGCGGCAGCGCCCACCAAGGTTGAGGTGTCCGTCGTCTCCGACACAAGCGTTGGTGTTTCGTGGCAGCCTCCCGCCTCCGATGGAGGCGACGAAGTTGTCAAGTACGCCATCCAGTGGGATCTCGACTCTGGGTTCGACGACTCGATGCTAACTGCCATTGTGGAGGTTGCCGATAACGCCGCCACGGACTTCACCTACACCATTACCGGTCTCACGCCGAACACCGCCTACCTGGTTCGCGTGCTTGCTTACAACAACCAGGGCTACGGTGCGTACGGAAATGCTGCTCCCGTTGAGTTCCATGAGGAGGTGCAGCAGATTACCGTTTCCACAAGTGCCGGAAACTTCCCGACTCTTACCGACACGTTCACAATCATCTACACCTCCGACGATGCAAATGCCGTCACCTCCAACGCGTTGAGCATCTATGCCACTGCAGCTGAGGTCGAGAGCGAGCTCAACTCGCTCACCAACCTTGGCTGTGTTCGGGTCACCCGCCACGACCACTCGAGCGACCCTCTCAACGACGGCGGTGCCACCACCGGCGTGGACTCCACGACCACAACCCCACTTTTCCTCGACTATAGGATCACCTTTGTTGGTCTCACTGAGGCCGGGCCCCGCAATCTGATGACGACTACGTCCGCGAACAACCCCACTGCTACCATTTCCAGCACGGCTGTTTTGCTCAGGGCTGGATCCGCCTCGTCTTCGGCTGCGATCACGCCTCCTTCTGGCGGTGTCGCTCCCAAGGGCCCTTCCAATATTGTCCTCACCGCAGTCTCCGCCAACGAGCTTGGCGTGTACTGGGATGCGCCCGAGAACGATGGCATTGACGGAGCTGGAACTGCCACCAAGTACCTGGTCGAGTGGCAGACCGTGTACGGTATTGCCAACAGCGTTGCCTCCCCCAGCAATGCTTACAATGCCGCTGCTTCAGCACCTGCTGACTTTTCCGAGGTTGTTACGACCACCAAGTACCAGATCTCTGGCCTTGACACCGACACCGTCTACTTCGTCAGGGTTTCTGCTTTCAACAGCCTCGGTTACTCCAACGCGATCAACGCCTCTCCGGCAAGTTTGCAGACCGCGGCCGTTGCGCTTTTCAAGCCCACTTCCGTTGCCATGGTCGTTTCCGCTTCGCAGATTGCCGACCGCTTGGACGTGAGCTGGACCCAGCCCACTGTCGACGTCAACGGCTTCAACTCGGACGCTTGCGATGCTGGTCTTTCGACCGTTGCCGCGGACTACTACGAGTTCAAGTACGACACCCTAGAGGACATGTCCACCTCCACTTCCTACCAGGCTCGGATGCTCTCCGGCGACGGAACTGTGGAGGATTGCTGCTCCGGCTGCTCTATCGAGCTCGGAGCGGAAGTGCAGGAGATTAGGACTACCACCAACAACGAGCTAGCCTTCACGGCCGGTTCGTATAAGGTCGTCTACGTCGGAAAGCAGTCGTCCTCCATCAAGGTCACGCCAACCGTCGGCAGCACCAACGTGCTCATCTCCAACTACACTGAGGCCGCTTCCGGAATCCAAGTTGGTGTCCTCGCGAACGACTACATCCGCATTTCCGGGGATGTGTACAAGGTCGCCAGCATCACCGGCGGCACCTACCACAAAGACCAGATCGACCTTACGCTGGCTACCGCCTACGCTGGAGCCAACTCTGGTGCTGAGACAACGGCCTACTACAACACTCCTCCAACCAGCTGTGTTGACTGGGACGCCACCGCCCAGCAGATGGACGACCACATCAGTCTCAACCTCGACGATAAGCCCTTTGATGAAACCCTCACGGTGAGCAGGGAGCTTCTCTCCGGGTCCGAGAACGGTTATTCCTACAGGGTCACTTTCGACGGAGCTGCGTTCGCCTTCGACGCCGACGAGCTCTTCACCGTGACCAGGGCCGACGACGCCACCATCTCGGCGGCGTGCACGCTCCTGACCGTCAACGGCGTCGATTCTGCAACCGGAAATTTCGCCACAACCACCGTTGCCACCAAGTTCAATGCAGGTGCGCTGGTTCCGGGAGACTCTTACTTCGTCGAGGTGTCTGCCGTCAACTCGGCCGGCACCGGAACTGAGGATAACGCCATGAACGGCGCTTTCAAGTACATCGTCCCCCGCTCTCCTCCTGGACTCACCCAGACCCCCAAGGTGTACGCCACCTCGGACAACAAGAACTCGATGCTCGTCACTTGGAACCCCGTCGACAACACCTACGGCGACGCGGTGTCTTCCTACAAACTCGAGGCCGTGTGCGCGCCTGCCGTGGCTGGGTGCAACGATGCCACCACCACCCTCACCGACCTGGCCGCCATTGCCAACTCGGGCGATGTTGTCGGCGACGGCAATGCGTTCGCCCACACCATGACCGGACTGGACGATTGGCGCACCTACACTCTGCAGGTCCGAGCTGCCAACGTTGAGGGCGACGGCGCTGCCGCTTGGTACAACGCCGCCGCCTTTGCCGCCGGCGACTACGAGCTGGCCACTGTTTACCCCGACTACGTCACCGGTGCTTCGTACGCCATTCCCACGTGCAACCCGTCCTTCGACGAGTGCGCCGAGAACGTCGTCCACGCCGTTGAGGGAAAGGACTTCTTGGTTCGATCCTTGCCTTCCGCGCCAACCTTCACAGCTGGCACCTTCCCCAACGTTCAGAGCAGCGACAGGTTCACCGCCACGAGCGTCTTCGTCAGTTTTAACTGGCCTACCGACCAGGGGGGTGATGCGATTGACAAGTTTAGGGTTGAGTGGGACACCGAGGCCAACATTGGCACCGGGTCTGCTTACGCAAAGGAGGAAGTTGCCACCGGCTCGTTCGTGGCCACCTTCGACGGAAACCAGAACGCTAACATTGTCGACGTGGCCGCTGATACCATCAAGCTCACAACCGTTGAGTACGATATGCTTTCCACCGGAGACAGGGTTTTGTACTCTGACGGCCACTCCGGAGTGGCCACCCCGGTTGACGGACTAACTGACGACACCTACTACTACATCGTTAAGTCCACGACGCCCAAGATTCAGCTTGCTTCGACCCTCGACAACGCGATTGCTGGCTCCCCCACCGTCGTTACCCTATCTGCCTTCGTAAGCGCCGCTGGGAGCGCGCACACGCTCACCCACACGGCCCTCGACATGAACTACAACATTGAGTCCTTGACCATGGGAACCACCTACTACGTGCGCGTCTCCTGCCACAATTCCGCTGGCTGGGGTCCCACTGCGTCTGACGTCCCCGTCAAGCCGCAGCAGAAGTCCGACCCTCCTTTCGATCCCAAATTCGTTACCCTTTCCACCGGCACCGGAAGCAACTCCGTCCAAGTTGGAACTTCCCTCAAGGTTACGTGGAACGCTCCCATCGTTGACTCAACCGACCTCGTCGGAAGCGGTGGAGACGATATTTCCAAGTACCTGGTTGAGTGGAGCAAGGCCGATTTTGACACGTACACCAAGGAGGTCCAGACGATTACCATTCAAGACTCTTCCGCTCAGACCGGTGGCGGCGTTGGCGACTTTGCCCTGAACGGCACCTTCGCCGTCACCTTTGACACCACTGCTGCGACTCCCTACCTTGCGAAGGTTGCTGGCTCCTACACGTCCGCTGCCATCCCGTTCGATTCCTCCGCAAGCCAAATGGAAACGTACTTGGAGAACATGCCCAACATTGGAGACGTCACTGTCACCAAGACTGGCACCGCTGGGTACGACTCGGTCTTTACCATTACGTTCATCAGCGAGCTTGGCAACGTGCCCGAGCTCACGACAGCCTCCAACGACGTCTCCGACGGAATTAGAGACGGAAACAACCAGGACAACTCCGCGGCTGTCATCACCCACGCTACCACCACCCCCGGTGCGCTCCCAGCCGGCAACGCCTACGACGCTGCTGTCGTTGACATGGCCACGCACACTGGTGCTTTGAGCTACACCATGGCCGACCTTGTGCCCGGAGAGCGCTACTACGCCAGGGTCTCTGCCTTTAACGGCATGGGATACGGTGCGAGGCGCGTTACCGCTCCTGCTTTCGTCAACGTTCCTGTCCAGGCTCCTGGAACACCTACGTCGTTCTTCCATTCCAACTCGCCGCCAAGTCTGGAGGTCGTTTCTGGAACGGAGCTCAGCGTCAAGATGAGCTCCCCGGCGTTTGATGGAGGAGACACGGTTTCGCACTTCCGAGTTGAGTGGGACACTTCCCCCAACTTCAACGCTGGATCTGGAGGGGCGGCCTTGGGTGACGATTACGTTGGCGCCATCACCACCCTCTGCACCAACTGCGTTTCCGCCTTCGACGAAACCACGGGCACGTTCACGTACGCCGATGCCGAGTCTGCTGCCATCATCAAGCAATTGGTTGCTCAGCGCCGCGTCATGGTGTACTTTAGCGACGATTCGATGGTCTACACCTTCAACGTTGCGACCGATGCAACCCCGGGCGCCACCACGTTCAAGGTCGAGGACGGCTTCCTCCGTGTTGCCGGCCTCACCTCCATGGCTGATGAGTCTTCGGGCGCCGGTGCCAACTTGGTACTGCTCGGAGCTGACTACACCATCACCGGCCTCACCGCCGGCACCAGGTACTACACGCGCGTGAGTGCTCAGAACGGCGCCGTTGGCCTTGGGCTTCCCCTTGCCACGTCTCCCAACTCTGACATTCCGCGAGTTGCCCCGACTGCCCCCGCTTCCGTCTCGGCCACGGCGCTCGACAGCAGCTCCGTTTCACTGTCGATTGGCGCTGCGCAAGTTAGCGGAGGTTCCATTTCGGGCTACAAGGTCGAGTACTTCACCAAGTCGCCTTCGGAAGGAATTGCGGCCAGCGGAGACTTTTACGGCGTCAGCGAGGTGCAGAAGATCTCCACTGCTCACGCCGACACCATCACCAACACCGGTGGCTCGTACAGGCTCAAGTTCGGAACGCCAACCAAGACCCTCCCCGGAACGGTCAAGATGGTCAATGGCCAAAACTACGCCGAGACGACCGAGGACCTAGCGCCCTTCGTCGAGAGGGGCGATTCGGTCACCATCGACGGAACTGCGTACACAATTGGTGGAACTGGCGAGTTCACCGCCGCTCAGCTTCCTCTCACTGTCACGTACAGTGGGTCGAACGTCGAGGCTGCCATCGTCCTTGCCACCCCCACTTCCACCGACCTTGCCTTCGACATATCCGCCGAGAAGATGAAGGCTGCCCTGGAGAACATGGACAACATTGGAGTTGTTGACGTGAAGCGCGAGACTGCCGCCACCAGCGGTTTCACTTACACCGTCACGTTCGTTTCAAACATGGGAGACCAGCCCTTGCTCGTTTCCAAGACCAACAAGCTGCTAAACGTTGCCGCGAGCGCCAACCCCGTTGGAGTTTCGGTATCTCAGGTCACCGCCGGTATTTTGCCCGACAACTACGGCTCCAAGACCGTTGGCCCCACCGATTTCGCAGTCACCGTTGACTCGCTCATCACCGGAAGTGCCTACTACTTCCGCGTGTCTGCTGCGTCCGACAAGGGATACGGAATGTACTCTTCCAGCTCGCCTAGCGCGGTCACCCCAGCTTCCGTTCCCGGAGGTCCCGTTTCCCTCCCCTACTTGAACACCTACACGCAGAATTCGCTCATGGTCACCTTCGAGCAGGATGCCAACCCCAACGGAGACGCAATCACCGGCTACACCGTCGAGTGGGACACCTCTTCCGACTTTGCCAACGCCGCTAGCTCGACCTCGGCTGTTTCCCACAAGAAGCAGAGGGTCAAGACCAACGCCCACACCTTGCCTTGGGATCCTTCTGGCACGACGTCCACCTTCACCCTCTCCATGGGTGACTACCACGGGGATTTCTCGACAATTGTTGGTGGATCTCCTTCCACCTTGGTTTCCGGAGCCAACGGTACCAGCTCCGTTACCAAGCAGACCGCAACCGGGTACGGCACAGCCAACCTTTGGGAAGAGGTGCACAGGGGCGAGTACATCCGCGTCGGTGGCCAGGAGTTCACCGTCTGTCTCTCAACCGACGCCACCTTCGTTGCTGCCAACGGCGGTTATTCAGCCACCGAAATTCCCCTTTGCCACAAGAACGACCCTTGGCTGGCTGCCAAGTGGGCCGCAAGTCCTGCTGCCAGGGCCGATGCGCTCTTCGACGTTCCCGTTTACAAGCTCGACACTAGCCTGGGCCAGTCTCAGGGCAAGGCCTTCGGAGACAGCTCCTTGTTCACCGTCAACGCCAACAGCGGCAACATTGACACCACGAGCATGATCCGCAGGGGAGACTTGCTCCGCGTCGGACACCCCGAAACTGGAGAGACCTTCCGCGTCCGTTCCACTGGAACGTTTGATGCGCAGAACATTCCCCTTGCCCCCGTGGCTGATAAGACTGCAGAGGCCGGTTTGACCGAAGTTGCCCTGAAGCACTCCACCTACGAGGTGCAGAGTTTCACCGTCACCTACGACACAAACGGTGCCACCGTTCTCACCCCCGGAGCCACCACTCCGTCCGGGTACCGCCTGCAGTTTGACGCCGAGATTACGGGCAGCACGACTGCCGGAGGTGCCTCCGGTTGCTTGCTCTGGGACGGATCCGCCGCTGCCGTCGAGGCAGAGTTGGAGAGTATGCTCAACATTGACGACGTCACCGTTACCAAGTCGCTCCTCACCACCGGAGGCGCCGGCAAGGATGGTGTCAAGTACACCGTCACCTTCGTTGGAGACATGGTGAGGGGAAATGTTCCCCTTCTTGCCGTCATCGACGCCGGAAGCAACGGCTGCGACGACGCCGACACCGACAAGATTGAGGCTCTCACCTCCTCCGTTGACCAAACGTCCTCCGTTCCCTTCTACAAGCTCCAGACCACCGATGACATCAGCTACGCAGCCACCGCCGAGGACGTCAAGGCTGCCATCGAGAACCTTTCCCTCGCTGTCAAGGTGGACGTCTCTCGGTCTGTTAGTTCGCACGGCTACGCTTGGGATGTTACCTTCACCGACGAGAGGGGCGCGCTGTCTCTCGATTTCTCGTCGCTCATGGCGATGAACTACAACGGCGCCAATCTGGTGGCCGAGGTGGACGCCACCGTTGACGTTGTCGGCTTGGAGGAGGTTGAAATTTCCACTCCCTTGAGCGGAACCAACTACTACGTCCGCGTATCCGCGGAGAACTCTCTCGGCAGGGGACCCAGCACTTCTTCCAACCCTGCCAACGCTCAGCCGAGTCTCCAGACCCCTGGGCAGCCAACCTACGTCTTTGCCGAGACCGTCTCTCACGAGGAGATCTTGGTTCAGTGGGAGGCGCCCGCCAACACCGGCGGCGAATCCATCACCCAGTACAAGGTCGAGTACGACACTGCTTCTACTTTTGACTCCGGCACCAACAACGGGCCCACGGGCTACAACGTTGTGAGTTCCGCCGACACCAACACGGTCGCGGACGTACAGGCGTTGAGCTTGAGCAGCAGCGACGATGCCAAGTACTTGGCCGGAACGTTCACCGTCACCTTTGATGGCCAGACCACCCAGGAACTTCCCTACGACGCCAGTGCGGCTGCCATGGAGTCCGCCTTGGAATCCCTCGCGACCGTTGGCGACGTTTCCGTTTCTCGCCACTTGAGGTGCAGCAGCGACAGCCCTGCCTCGAGCGAGACGCAGGAGCTAACCAACTCCGCCCAAAGTCAGGCTTCCTTCACCGTTAGCTTGCTGGGCCGTACTGTCACCGTTGTTGACGGTGCAAACGTCGCAGACAATGGCTCCGGAACTTCCCTCGAGGAACTCCTCGAGACGATTGCTGGAGACGTCACCATCACCACTGATGGACTCGCCACCATCGACTTGACCGCGACTGAGGTTTACACCATCACTTTCGACACGATGAAGGGGGACGTTCCGTTATTGGAGGCGACTGGTTTGGTTGCAGGCCCCGCATCCAACCCGACCCGCATCTCTTACTCCGTCCAGACCACGGCTGGAGTTTCCCACTGCAGCGACCCGCAGGGTTTCACGTGGTTGGTCACGTTTGCGTCTATGACCTACCCTGGCGACCAGTACTACCGCTACACGAGCAGCTTGATGAACGGACGCGGCCACAAGTTGTCTGCCGACGCTACTCACGTTCTCGAGTGCGATTCGATTGCTCGCACAACTTGCACAAACACCGCCGATGGAAATGTTGGTGTTGGAAATGTCCAGGAAACGCAGACCCTTGCCCTCGGAAACGCCAACGCCGGTTCTTTCACCCTCTCCTTCGGAGGTCAGTCCGTCACTGTCACCGCTGGCGTTGCGGTTGCGACTGCAACGCCAGCAGACGGAACTTCCGTCCAGGAGAAGATCGAGTCGATGGCTGGAGCCGTCACCATCGTTACCGATGGGAACGCCAACATTGACCTGTCCGCAAGTGAGACCCTCACCATCACGTACGATGCCTTGAATGGAGACCTTCCTCTCCTTTCGGCCACGGGTTTGACCGGCGGAACCTCCTACTCGCTCGAAACGATTAAGGGAGTTTCTCAGCAGGTTGTTGGCCAGTCCCAGTACAGCAAGGTCATCTCCTTTAGCGGAGGTGCCGGCTACTACGTCCGCGTTTCTGCCTTCAACAACATTGGAGCTGGAACCAGTGCTCCCGCCTGGCCCACTGTTACCTACCCGTTCGTCAACACGCCCACCGTGCTGACCAACGTTGCGGTTTCCGTCGCTAGCAAGAGTAGTTTGACCGTTTCTTGGGATGCTCCCATTTCGGACGGTGGCGACGACGTTGTCAACTTTGTTGTCGAATACGATACCGAGCCAACGTTCAAGACGCAGTGCACCGGCGTCTGCCTGGTCACCAACCTTGGGCCTCTCGGAACTTCGGGTGCCATTCTCATGGCTACCGCCGCATCCAACGCCGCCGCGTTGTCTGCCGCCTACAGCTACGACATCACTGACCTCACTCCTGGAGTGCATTACTACGTTCGAGTGACTTCCCACAACGACTTCATCAACTCCGATGCCCTCTACGGCCCTTGGGCCTACGCAGGCTACCCCGGAGCGCCGTCGTCGATTGCGCCCGTCGCCGTCCCTGACCAGCCCAAGTCTGCCAAGTTCAACTCGGTCGCCAGTCCCACCTCCCTGCGAGTGGATTTCACCGCACCGTACAACTCTCGCCCCGAAGGAAGTAACGGGGAGCCCATCTCTGCCTACAAGGTTGAGGTCAGTTCCGCCGCCAACGAGGTGCAAGTAATTACCCTTTCCACCACTTCGGGTGCCGACTTTACTGACGGAAGCTTCAAGCTTGGCTTCTTGGACTTGCAAAAGCACAACTTGACCAAATGCATTGATTTGGGCGCGTCTGCCCTCACCGTCGAGCAGTACTTGGAGGAGGTGTACGACATCGACGGCGTTACCGTCACCTCCTCCAACGTCGGAGCGAGCAGCTACACCTACAACGTTGCCTTCGACGGTGCGAGGTTCAGCAACGGCAACGAGACGAAGATTGTTGTCAGGACCGCCGAGGCCAGTTGCACTGCCATCGCCCCCACTTCTTTCTCCTCCACCGTTACGACCACCACGGCCGGCACCGAGGGGGGAATTTTCGAAGTTGTCGAAATTGTCTCGTCCACCGACACCGGGTACCTGAATGGTTTCGTTGAGATTTCTTACGATTTCGAAGGTGAATTCACCCAGGTAGTTACCGTTGCTGGCATCGCTGAGCTTGTTACTGTCGCCAGGGGCAGCAAGACAGTGTCGACCGCCACCGACTTGACCAACGTTGTCAACATTGGTGACGAGCTCGTGATCAACGGCGAGATCGTTAGCGTAGCTGCCGTCTCTTCTTCGGCCCTCGCCTTGGTCGAGTACCACCAGGCAGGCGCCACCTCTGCCAAGATTTTCATCATGGACAACATTGCCGGAACCGGGTCAATCACTGCTGCCGACAACAAGATCGTTTCCACCACCGACCTTCGCGGCTTGATCTCCTCCGGAGAAGAACTTATGGTTTTCGACACCGTTAACAGCATCAAGTACTACGTCACCACGACGGGCACCATCACCACGACTGACATTGACGTGACGAATACCTGGGCTGTGGGCGTCACGGCCCCCGTCACCATTTACAAGAAGAAGCGCGTCTTGGTCGAGGCCGATGCCAGCGCCGAAGAGATGAAGGCCAAGGTCGAGAGCTTGCCCGGAGCTGGCGAGGTCAGCGTATCCAGATTCGGACCCACTAGCGTGGGCGGCTACTCGTGGAGTGTCACCTTCAACAGTCTCAACGGCCCTAGCGGCTGCAGGACGAACGGGGAAGCCACCAACAACTGCCTCAATGCTGAAATTGCCACCCCCACCTATGCCGTCGTTGCCTCGTGCTCCGTCACAACAAGTGCCAACGGCAACTACGTCCGCACATCGTCCTTGGACAACGGCAAGGCCGTCTACAAGATGCTCGATGCGCCTTACTTCATCAACTTCGACGACGTCACCAACAAGTGGAGCTTGTTCGAAGAGGGTCAGGCTGCTCACAGTGTCCAGTCCAACGTTGGCCACTTGGTCAACGCTCCTGACGCTGCCGGAACCTACACCAACGATTGCGCCGTCACGTACGGCGCGCCTCTGGACATACTGACTTCCGCCTCCGGAACTCCGACCATCACCACGACCGTCGTCACGGATGGAGTTTCCCCTTCCTTCGGCAATCTCGCCTACACCGGCGTTGTCAACGGCGTTGTCAACGAGGTCCAGAAGGTCAGCGTCACCGCCACCGCCAACGACATCGACGGTTACTTCACCGTTGATTTCGGCGGCGACTTCGACCTTGCGTACATTTACTACGATGAGACTGCCGATGACTTCTCCACGAAGTTGAGCGCTTTCGACACTCTCGGAAGCGTCACCGTCACCCGCGCCAGCGCTGGCATTGACTTTGGCTTCGATTGGCTCGTCACCTTCAACGATGCCGTCGGAGACGTGCCCATGCTAATCACCAACAGTTTCTTGACTGGAACAAGTGTTGCCTTGGTCGTCTCCGAGGTCACCGCTGGAGTCAGTTTGGACATGTTCTCGGTTGCTTCTGGCTTGACTGAGGGAGAGGAGTACTACGCGCGCGTTGCCGCTGCCAACTCCGCCGGCTACGGTGCGTTCACCACCGCAGTCCCTCTCTTCCACGCCGCGTCCACCGCCCCGTCCAAGCCCACGGTTACTGCCACGTCGGTGTCCAACTCCCAGATTGACGTGAGCTTCACCGCGCCGGCTTCCAACGGCGGAGAAGTTGACATGTACAAGGTCGAGTGGACGACCGATGCCGTCTTTGGCACGAACCCCGTCCGCTCCATTACCGTCAACAGCACAAACGCCACTGATATTGTGGGGCACTTCACCGTCAGCATGGCAGGCCACGATACTGTTGCCATTGCTCCCGATGCCACCAGCGCCCAGGTGAAGGAGGCGCTCGAGGCGCTCCTAACCATCGGTGTTGTTGCCGTTACGACACCGACACCTACGTTTGGAGGGCCCCAGGCCAAGATCTGGAAAATTGAGTTCTCCCAGGACGTCCTTGGCGCGCTCACCACCTTCACCGTGAACAGCTTCTTGTACTCCGCCGACACCAAGGCTAAGCTAACGTTGGTCATCGCTTCCGAAACTACCGGAGCTGACCCTGCAGACTACGGCTTCGACTACATGATCGCCGACACCGACAAGTGCGGCAGCACCATTGTTGGGTCTTCTTCCCCCGTCCAGATCGTCTCTCTTTCCACCTCCAGTGGAACCATGTCCGCCGGGTCTTACAGGCTCGAGCTAGACGGCCAGAAGACTGCCTGCATCGCCTGGAACGCCGATGCCACCACCATGAGGACTGCCCTCGGCGCCTTGAGCAACGTCAACTCTGTTGAGGTTACCACGAGGGTCGTTGCTGGAACTTCTTTCCCCTTCGAGTACACAGTCTTCTTCGAGGGCGAGTACCCCACCGGAACTTGGCCCGTTCTCAGGTCTGTCACGGACGAGTTCGGCGCCAACTGGCCTAACCAAGGAAACTGCGTTGACTTCAACGCCGGGCCTGTCGGCCACCAGCTGGTCGTACTTCCAGTTCTGGAGGAGACCGCCTGCAGCGGTGGAGTTGCCGAAACTCAGGTCATCGTCGTCGAGGGCAGTGGCGCCTTGAGCGGCACCTTCGATTTGATTTACCAGGGCGAGACTGTTGCCGGAATTCCCGTTTCTACCAACGCAAGGTCCTTGGAGACTCTCATTGCCAACGGTTTCTCAGGAATCTCGGCGGTTGAGGTGACCAAGAACGTGCACGCCGGAAGGACTTTCGGAACCGCCTGGGTGGTGACTTTCAGCAGCAACAACGGCGACGTTGAGATGCTCGACGTCAACGACAAGAAGGTCGTCGGGACAGATGCCAACGTCAACGTTTATCCCATGATCAACATCACCACCTTTGCCGACAGCGACGACATTGACGGAGAGTACAGGATCCACCTGGACGGCGAGGTGTCCGATCCAATTCCGTACAAGGCCACCCAGGAGACGATCGTGAACCAGCTTCAGAGGATGAACGGCGTGCACAAGGTTTCCATGCTCGGCAACGTCAACAACACCATGGGAATTAGCATGTTTGCCAACGTCGTCAGCGGCAACCACGTTGTCACCGTTGCTGACACGAGCTCGCTCACTGCCAATGACCTCATTCAGATTGGCGACTACAGCTTCCGAGTTAAACTTGTCGTAACCGGCACCACATTCCACCTCGGTGACCCGTCCAACTTCCTCACCCAGGTGAACTACCTTGGATCCACCGCGAATGGCGTCGCCGTGACCACTCAGGCCTTCGGGTACGTTTCTAGCAAGAAGGCTTTGCCCGGAACTGTGTCGATCGAGTCGAGCTTCTCGCTCTTGACCACCAGTCCCGGTGTTGCTTCCACCGAGCGTTATGTCTTCCTCGCCGCCGGTGACGTTGCCAAACACAGCTTGGCCAACGGCGACTTCATCGTTGCCGAGGGAGTCAAATACACCATCGAGACTATCGATAAGCTCTCGTGCGGTGCTGACTGCCTGTACCTGACCAGCGCTTACACTGGTTCAACCATTGTTGCTTCTTCCCCGTCCGCCCCCGTCTACATGCATGACAGCAGCGTCGCGTACACGACAGAATCCCTCACCTCTTACCTGGCCAACGGAGACACTGTCTGGGTCGGCGAGGATGAGCTCACCGTCGTTGGCTTCACCTCCACGACCGTCACCCTGAAGGGAATCGTCTCCTACGACAACGTCAAGGCTAAGTTGTTCGCGAACGGCAATGGAGCCGAGAACTGCATCGTTATGAAGGCGTTCAGCGCCAACCTCGACACCCTTCGCGTCATGCCGGACGGAAACTGGAGAGGAACTAGCTCGCGCCTCCACGTCACCCGCCCCGCTGGCAAGACTGCCCTCGCCTACCAGCTCGGATCTCCCAGCGAGATCCAGACCGTTGCCATGAGGGACACAGCCCAGGCAAGTGCCGGTGAGAACGACTTCAAGCTCAACTTCGGCGGTGTCGACACTGGCACTTTGAGCTGGCAATCTACGACCGTTGACGTCAAGACTGCCCTCGAGGCCATCGTCGGTGTCGACCGCGTCACTGTCGAGCGCTCTGGAAACGACGCGTCGACCCTGTACAATTTTGGGTACGTGTACACAATTGCCTTCTGGGGAACTTACCCCCAGGGGTCCATCCCCCAGCTCACTTCCACCGTTGTGGTCGCCAATGAGTTTGAGATCTTCCACGACACCGTCAGGCAGGGAGTAGCCGTCGGCGCCTTCTCTTCAAAGTACGTGGCACTCTCTGAGAACGACCAGTACACTGTCCGAGTCACCGCCCACAACCCCGAAGGTTTCGGCGCCCCCTCCGACCTGGTCACGGCCACCACGGCCGACTACGGAGAGCTACCCGGAAAAGCCAGGACAGTCGTCTTGGGCAAGCACTACACGTCCGACTCATTGCACATCAACTACCTTCCTCCCATCTCCGATGGCGGAACCGACGTCACCAAGTACAAGATCGAGTGGGACACCTCGTCCAACTTTGCCACCACGAGTCCCGGGTACGGAAGCGACGAGATCTCGCTCAGGTCCGAAGTTCAGGAGCTCTCCTTGTACTTCAGGTCCGGCGACACCGTCGTCCCTCGCTCTGGAACGTTCACGCTGAGCTGGGGAGGGCAGAAGTCGTCCGCCTTAAACTACGATATTAGCTCCACCCTGTTGGAGGCGGCCATCTCCGAGATTGTTGGAGTCCAGTCTGTTGGCACTCCGCCCGTTCGAGTTTCCCGCAAGGCGTACGGGTACGGGTACAAGTGGGAAGTTACCTTCAAGGGAGTTTCCGGCGACCTCGGAAACCTCATCGCCGACGACTCCTTGGTCGTCGGTGATGACGCCATTATGAAGGTCGCCGAGAAAACCGCCGGAAGCGCCGATATTTACCCTTCCCAGTACACCAGCGAGGTTCAGACCTTCTACATGGATTCCCTCGTCCAAGTTACCGGAACGTTCAACCTCGGCTTCGAGGGCAGGACCACCACCAACTTGGCCATTGGAATCACTGCGCCAGCGCTCAAGTCCGTTTTGGAGGCTCAACTCGACACCATTCACACCGTGAACGTCGTCAGGAGCACCCTGGACAGCTCACTTAGCTTGTACGCCTACACCGTCACCTTCACCCACACTTCCCACGAGAACGTGCAGGGGGCTGGAGACATTGGCCTGCTCACCTACAACGTCGATAGCGTTTCCGGCCTTGCGGTCTCTGGCAGCGTCTTCGAAAACGTCAAGGGAACCAACCCCATGAGCTACGTCATTGGCGGAACCACGGCTGGCGACACGTACTACTGCCGCATTACTGCCTCCAACGCCATTGGCTACGGACCGGTTTCTGCCTCATCCTCGGCCATCCCCCGCGGCCAGCCGTCCCCCCCCGCGTACGCCACAGGAAGCGTAAACAGCGGAACTTCTCTCCAGGTTGCTTGGGCCCCCTCGGCCGCGAGCAACGGCGACAACGTTGATGGCTACAAGATTGAGTGGTACAGCGAGGAGGAGGACCTCGAGGTTCAGAAAATCACCACGTCCGCCACTGACGGCGACGTGGAGATTCAGAAGATTCGCATCACCGCCGACACGGAGTCCATTAGCGGAAGCTTCCAGCTCACGTTCGGCGGCGAGACCACCGGCCTCATTGCCTGGGACGCGGCAGCCGACGGCGACGTTAGCTTGGAGAACCACTTGCAGCTCTTGAGCAGCGTTGGAACCGTTTCAGCCAACAGGGATTACAGCTGGAACACCCACAGCACTATTACTGTTGACGTGGCGAGCGGAAACCACGTCGTTACCGCTTCTACCACGACTGGGCTAACCGCCGACGATCTCATCCAGATCGCTGGCTTCAACTACCGCGTCAAGACGATAGTTGATGGAACAAGCTTCCACCTCGGGGAGGTTGGAGATTCTTCCACCCAGACCAACTTTGCCGGTGCCTCCGTCAACACCGTCGCCATTTCCAACTGGGCCTATGGCTACGAGTGGACTGTTGAGTTCAGCTCCCACGTTGGAGACCAGGAGCCAATGGTTGCAACTACTGCCGACAACTGGGCCGGAAACAACCCCACCATCCAGGTTTACACTGTCAGGGACGGATTGAGGCCCACGAGCGGAACGTTCCAGCTCTCCATGGCCGGCGAGACCACCGCCCCCATCACGCACAACGCTGATGCGGCCGCCGTCAAATCCGCCGTTGAGAACTTGTCCACCGTCGGAGTCGTTGACGTCAACAGGTTCGTCAACAACAACGGCTTCAACTACTTGGTGACCTTTTTGACCGAAGTTGGAAGTTCCGTTGACTTGATGCTGCCGGATGATTCTCAGTTCACTGGCCCCAGCGCCAAAATCTCCGTGTCGACCATCCAGGCCGGTGTCGACTTCGTCGACTACGGTTCCGTCACTGTCGCGTCCGGCACTACCTACAGCCACGTCGTGACCGGTTTGACCAACGGCAAGGCTTACATCACCCGGGTCAGGGCCTACAACAGCGAAGGGCTCGGCGACTACGTCTTCTCCTCCCCTTCGCTGCTTGCGCCTAAGGAGAAGCCGAGCAACGTCGAGAACGTTGCCATCTTCCCCATGTCCGACACTTCCATCAAGGTCTCCTTCCAGCAGCCAACCACCAACGGCGGCAACTGCATCCAGAGCTACAGAATTCAGTGGGACATTTCCTCCACCTTCGCGAACATTGCCTCGTCTGGCTTCCAGCACGACATGTCGGTCGATTGCGTCGTTTCTGGTGACGTAACCACCTACTGCTACAACATCGAGCTGAACTCCGCCAGTAACACTGTGCCGAGGTTCGTTCGCGTTCTAGCCTACAATGGCTTCGATTGGAGTTACCCGGCCGCCTCGATTCCGGCGAGCACCTCCGCTTCGCTCCTTCCTCCGGGAAGCGTCCAGAGCGCCACCATGATCTCCACCTCGGCAACCGGCTTGAACGTGCTGTGGTCACCCCCCAGCTCTGCCGTTTGCAGTTACGGCGGAGACGGAGGAAGTGCCATCACGCACTACTTGGTCGAGTGGGACTACTCGCCCGACTTTGATTCCCCCGCTGAGTTCGCTTCCGTCCCCAGCGCCTCGAACAGCTACTTGGTTGGAGGCCGCGACGTCTTCACCGGCTTGGAGAGCAGCACCCTCGAAAGCGGACAGACGTACTTCGTCCGTGTTTCTGCCTTCAACTCCGTCGGAGCTGGACCCGTTGCCGCGCCCTACCCCACCAACGTCACCTTGGCCGACTCCGAACCGGTTGCTCCGGTTGCCCGCGCTGCGAGCACCGTTAGCGCCACTGGAATCAACGTTGGCTGGGACACTCCCACCTTTGACGGAGGGGAGAGCATCAGCTCGTACATTGTCGAGTATGACACTTCTGACAGTTTCGCCACCTCGCGCTACATCGAGGTCGGAATCGTTAACGAAGTCCAGAGCGTTGTGGTTGAGAGCAGCAGCATTTTGAACGAGGAGCAGAGCATCCTGGCCACTGTTGAGGTGACCAACGAGAGGCAGACAGTGAGGACGCAGGTCGGCGGATTGGACGAAATTCAGCTCATCACCACCACGAGTGACGAGGTTGTTGCCGAAGTCCAGACCATCACAACCACCACGGTTGACACCGATGAGGTGCAGACCGTCACCATTGACGCTGACGACATCAACGAGATCCAAATCGTACGCTCCTACAGCGTTGACGTTCCCGAGATCCAGAGGGTCAAGGTTGCGGCTCCTCGCGTTAGCGAGGTTCAGCAAATTGGAGTTTTCATTGACGGAATTGATACCAGTTCTTGCGCTGGCATTGGTTTAAATGGAGCCGGAGGTTGTATCGCTGTTGAGGCTGCCCTCACCGGCAGCTTCACCCTTTCTTTCGACTTCGACGAGTGCGGAGACACCAATGTGAACTTTTGCCAGCTCGCAGTCAAGACTCAGCACCCCTTGTTGAACGACATTGCGTGCAACCCGTCAACCGACTCGAGCTGCATGACCGGCGATATTAACTTTGCCCAGGACGACCAGACCGCAGCCGATTCCTTGGAGGTTTTGCTGAACGGCATCACCGACGCCGGATCCCAAGCCGGTTTCATGGTTGACAGCGGTGGTGTTGGAGTCGACGTTACCAGGTCGACTGCCATGACGGTAGCCACTTGCACCGACGCTAACACCGACGGTGCCTGGGACTGCACTGGGCAGTACCTGATTTGGTTCGACATCACCTTCAAGGGCGACACGTTGAGGGGCAACGTGCCCAAGCTCAAAATTGAGACCTCCACCGTGAACATTGACACCAGTACGGCCGGTTTGTGCCAGGAGAGTGGCGCAATTTCCTGTACTACCCCCACATGGCAAGCAACCGACCTCACCGGTACAGCTGCCTACGGCGGTGGAAGTTCTTTCACCGCCGGCGGCTTGGCGGAGGAAATCGTCAACGGAAACCAGCCGGACGGAAGCATCAACCTGATGTACGAGTGCGAGAGCAAAGCTGTTGAGATTGGTACCGTCACCACTGACGGAACTACAACGATTGTCGTCCAAGCGGCCGACGTGCAGGCCGGGTTGTTCACAATTGGCGAGTACATCCGTATCGGAAGCAATGGTGCCGACATTGAGCTGGGCACAGCTGACGAGTACCTGAAGATCACTGCCGTTGACTACACGTCCGACACTGCCATCACCGTCGCTTCCGCCGTGCAGAAGTCGGATGGCACCTACACGGATGTGGAGGTTGGCTTCTTCTTCAGTGACTTTGACGAGTCAGACGGAACCAACGGTGTGAGCAGCTTCTGCGCCGTTCAGAGAATCAGGAAGACCAACACCATCAGCATCAGGGAGGAGACCAGTGCTGCATCCCAGCTTCTCTTCAGCGACAAGATCGAGGCATTGGACAATGTTTTTGCCGGAGGGAATATCGGCGTAGCGAGGAGCGAGATTTCTGCCACCAACAAGAAGGAGATTGGATTCGTTTGGGACGTGACATTTTCGAAGCAGCCCGGAGAGAGTAAAGTCATGGGCTGCGATATTACTTCGCTCACCAAGACCAACGCCGACGCTAGTTACGAAACAGTGGCCGGAGTTCCCGTCTCTGCTGCCGCAACTTCGTACTGCAGGGTTTCTGTGAGACAGGATGCGAGCATGATCGACGGAGAGTTTTTCCTGCGCACCACCTACCCTCACGAGTTCGTCGGCACGCCGAGCAACTACTCGAGTCCCGTTCTGAACTGGAACGTCGATGCTGCCACCCTGAAGACCCAGCTGGAGTCTATCCAGGATTCCGGAATTTCCGTCTGGGGCACCTTGAGCGTCGCTCGTTCCCCTTACACTCCCACAGGACAGAACAGGTGGAGCGGAGGCTACACGTGGACCGTTGAGTACACGAGCAGGGAAGGAAACGTTCCTTGCATGACCGATTTGAACTACCTGAACGTCACCTACCCCAACTACGCCATGAACACAACTGGACCTGCCGATGCCACCTTCGACGGTAGCTCGGCAGCCGTTGTTGTGATTGCGAGCGACGAGATTGTTTTGACCACCGCCGAGTACGATGCACTCGTCACTGGAGACAGCGTCGAGTACAGGGCCCACGACGGTGCCAACGGCGCGAATGACATCGCCGGACTCAGTGAGCATCTCACATACTACGTTGTGAAGGCTGTCACTCCCAAGATCAGTTTGGCCGCCACGGAGGCTCACGCCTTGGCGGGAACCCCGCTGGTTAGTCTCACAGGCGTGGGAGCTGGAACCGAGCACGAGCTGTACATCACCGAGTACACCAGCGAAGGAACTTTGAAGTCCAGCTCGCCCGCTTACTTGTTGCTCGGAGACGAGGACAGTAGCGCCAGGATGGACGACACCTACCAAGGAATTCCTGACAGCAAGGACCCCGCGACAAACTGGCTCGACCCAAGCAGCGCCGTTGCTCGCGACGGAAACCAGGTTGGCGGAAAGTTCGGCCTTGCATGGGCTGGAACCGAGTACGATGTTGCTGCCGCCACCAGCGACAGCTACAGTTTCCTAGTCCAGAACAAGACCGACTTCACCGCCATGAGTCAAGACAACTTCAGGGTGATTTTCGCCGACCACATGTTCTCGGGCGACGAGACCAAGATCACCGTTATCAGGAGCAGCGTCCCCACGCAGTCGATGGGTTACGTGTACACCATCAGCTTCGACCACCAGGATGTTGGCGGCGACGTGCCCACCGTCAGCAAGATCGTCACTGAGCTGAGGGGGTACAACGCTGACATAACCGTTGCCGAGTTGACAAAGGGAACCAGCTTGCAGGGCGTGTTCCAGCTGACTTATGACGGCGAGACCACCGGACCCTTGGAGCACGATTCGAGCGCGAGCGTCGTTGAAGGAGCCTTGAACTCGTTGTTGAGTATTTCGCCCAGTCAGGTCACGGTGAGCAGGAGCGGACCCATGCGAACTGGGCCTGCCAAGAATGCCGGCACTTCGACCGAGGTTGGAGGCTACGTGTGGAGTGTGACCTTCTTGAGCAACGTTTGGCAGGACCCCACCGTGACCCATACGAGCTCCTTCGTTCCGGGTAACTGGCAAGGATCCGCCGTCAGCATCGCCAGCACGTGGCCTTCGGGCTACTCCAAGGCGTGGGGAAAGAACGTTGGCGACGTTAGCGCAATTGCGTGCTTGGACGGAAGTTTGAGTAGCACGAGCGGAGTCGTCAGCAACGGTTGCTCCGTTGCCGAGTACACCAAGGGAACTGCTCCTCTTGGAGGAACCTTCAAGGTGTGCTTGGACAGCACGGGCCACCCCGTCATCAACAAGCTTGGCGTCAGCTGCACGCAGGCCATCGACCACAATGCTGTCGCTAGCAGCGCCGACAGCGGCGGAAGTGGAGCCAGTTTGGAGGAGAAACTTGAGGGTCTCGACAACGTCGGCGACGTTGAGGTTTCCAGGAGCGCCGTCAACCTCGGAGGCAATAACGGCGGGTACACGTGGACTGTTACCTTCTTGAGGGACAAGGATGTTAGCGATGGACTTGGCCAGTTCGCCGGGTGCCAGCAGAAAGACACTTCCAACAACTTGTGCAACAGTCCCGGAGACGTTCCCATGTTCTGCGAGTCTGATGTTAGCCCGAGTGTTGGCTGCGCGGGCAACGCGCCCGACACCAGCTTGCTCACCGGTGCGTGCGACTCTTCAAAGATCTTCCAATCAGAGTTTGGAGTCTTCGTTGCGACGTTTGATGCCACTTCGGTGGTCAACACTGGAACTGATTTGATCACACTTTCTACCACCAGCTACGACGCCTTGAAAACGGGCGACAAGGTTCGGTACGCCGAAGATGCGGGAAGCGCTGGGGGTCAGCTCGATGCGTTGACCACCAACACCGACTACTACGTCGTGAAAGGAGCTTCTCCGGCCATTAAGTTGGCCACGACCGCTGCCAACGCTGCCGCTGCCACGGGCATAGATCTGACCGACACTGTTATTGTGGCGACGTTCGACGGCGCCCAGAACGCTGCCGTCGTGGACGTTGCTGCGGACACAATTGCTCTCACCACCGCCCAGTACGATGCCCTCACCACCGGAGATGCCATCACGTACAGCAAGGGAATTGGTGGAACCGTTGTGGACGGTTTGTCCGATGCCACCGTTTACTACGCTATCAAGTTGGGCACACCCAAGATTCAGGTGGCCACCTCCAACGCCAATGCCGTTGCTGGCACTCCTGTCTTCGTTGATTTGACCACCTTCGCTTCTGCCGCTGGCAGTGCCCACACTTTCTCGCGGTCCTTTACCGCTGGAACTGCGCACACCCTTACGGCTCAGTTCGGCGAGACGATGGTTCAGTTCGACGGTTCCGACTACCCCAACGTCGTAGTGATTGGTGCTGATACAGTTGCTCTCAGGCCCATTGACTACAACCTGCTCACCACTGGAGACAAGGTTCTGTACAGTGCCGGTGCGGGCGGAACTGCCGTTGACGGTTTGACTGCCTCCACCGAGTACTTCGTTGTCAAGGATACGAGTCCCACAATCAAACTGGCTACCACGCACGCCAACGCAATTGCCGGCTCCCCAGTCGTTATCGACCTGGTCGCTAAGGCTGCTGCCGCCGGTACTGCTCACCAGCTGACCAGGAGGGACGACAACGTCAACTACGACTGCAACTACGTCACCATCCTGGATGCTGAGGATGGCGCCAACGACAATCCCCCGCCCAAGGTGGAAACGCAGGTCGTGTACGTCAAGGATCCCAAATACAGGGGGTGGGCTGGAGGAAGCGTCGTGAGCACCGCCGGCATGTCCACTCTGGCCACCTTCGACCCCACCAACCGCGCCAATCTCGTGACCACCGGCTTCGACGGAGCTCAAAATGCTGCCGTTGTCGACGTTGCCGCCAACACCATTGTCATCGCAGTTGCCGATTACAACAAATTTGTCGACGGAGACAAGGTCGTGTACGGCGTCGGCGGAGGAACGGCTGTGGACGGTTTGACCGACACTAGCGTCTACTACGTTGTCAAGGGAACGAGCCCCAAGATTCAGCTTGCCACCACCTTTTCCAACGCAATAGCATCCCCCGCGGTTGCTGTTGACCTCACCACCTTCACAAGTGGCGCTGGAGCTTCACACACCTTGACGAAGGCCATGATCTTGGACGCTACTGCCGACACCGTTGCACTTTCCGAAGGCGAGTGGAACATTTTGACCATGGGCGACTACGTTACTTATACAGAGGACAGCGGCAGTGCTGGAGGAGCCGCCACCGGTTTGACGACGGGCAACGAGTACTACATAATTAAAAAGGCTTCGCCCACAATTCAGTTCGCTGCCACCTACGCTGATGCCTCAGCTGCGGTCCCGACTGCAATCGTTTTGGGCGCCCTCGGCACCACCGCTGGAGTTGCTCACACCCTCACCAGGAATCTCGAGAGAAAGGCGTACGTGATCGAGTTCTACGGAAAGAACACTACCTGCATTGGCAATGACGCCACCGCCGACGAATTCGGCGCTGCGTTTGAGTCCGTTTTCAACTCTTCTGGCTTGGACGGCCACTACACCGTCGAGCGTGGAACGAGTGAGACTTTGGCTCCCAACGGTTTCGTTTACAACATCCAGTTCCACGGAACTGGAAATGTTCCCAATCCTGGAGAGACCAACGGCATTGAAGTTCACATTGGAAACAGGTTGCTCGACGACGGTGCCTGGCACCAGAACAAGTTGCCCTTTTGCGACAACGCCTTCGAACCCACCCAGCAGGTCGAGGTCCACACCGTTACCGACGGTGCTACGCACCCCACCAACTGCGTGAGCAGTGGCTGCCAGCACGGAGTTGTGCAGAGAGGAGACCTGACCACCTTTGGCGTTGGTTCCGAGGTCATCAAGGGTCCCGTTGTGGCGACGTTCGACGGAGCGCAGAACGCTGCTGTCGTGACCGTTCTTGCGGACACAATTGCTCTCACCACGGCCCAGTTCGATGCCCTCACCACTGGAGAGTCGGTGACCTACTTCGAAGATGCCACAGCTGTTGGCGGAGCCGTTGACGGTTTGACCTCCGGTAGTGTTTACTACATCATCAAGGGATCGACTCCCGCCGTTCAGTTGGCCACCACTTATGCGAATGCCGTCGCATCCACGCCGGTTGTTGTCGACCTCGCCGCCTTCGCATCAGGCGCTGGAACCGCTCACAACCTCCACACCAACCTCGCTTGGAACGCCGATGGCTTGGGCGAGGCGGTTGGAAGCGTCAAGTACCACTTGGAGCAGTCCGACTCTAACTACAGGCAGGTTAACGTTACCAGGTCTGTGATTGGTAAGTACGGAGAAATTGAGTGGGTTGTGACGTTTGTTCACAACAGCGGACAGACCCCTCCCGGTACCGGTGACGTTGCCGACTTAACCGTCGTGCAAGCTGCGGACACCGCTGGAACCGTCTCCGCCCCCGTCATCACCGAGACCCAGAAGGGAAGCACCGGTTTGGCTGGAAGCTTCGACTTTGACTTTTCTAGCCCCGCGGGCGCCAGGACAGCCAACTTCGACGAGACGGCAAGCAGGTTCGAGCTGAAGCTCGAGGAGATGAGCACGATTGGGGATGTCTTCATAACCAGGGAGGAGTACCCGGGTTCCTACAAGGGGGGCTGGGGAAGCGAGCCTGTTTTGGTTGACGGAACGAGGGGGGGTTACAAGTGGAACGTCAGGTTTCTGAAGAACCCGGGAACCAGCGGAGGCCAGACCTTCCCGCCCGGCAGTGGAAACGTCGATCCCATCACGCTTGACTACACCAACATTGCCGGTTCCGGCGCCACTGTCGAGAACGCCTTGGTCACCGACGGTACTTCTCCCCTTGGAGGATCGTTCGCCTTGAGCTACGGAGGAAGCAGCTCCGACGCGTTGAGCTTCAACGCTGCTCCTGAGATTGTTGACATCATGCTCGATGATTTGTCCACCACCGGAAGTATCAGTGTGAGCGGAGGAGTTCGTGCGATGCAGAAAATCGACGGAATTTCCGCTTCTGTTAGCCGCGACGGAGAGTGGGCGACCATCACAGGCGGAGATTTGAGAAAGTTCTTGGCCGAGGGTCAGAGCTTCCGAGTTGGCGGAGGTGAGGAGGGCGCTGCTGGAGTGCTTTCCGGCACCAACGGTGCCGAGTTCATCGACAGCGTGTCTGTTTCCCCCGGCTCGCCGATTGTTTCCACCTCGTCCGACATGGACAACATCCTGTCCGTCGGCCACGAGGTCTTCATCGGTGGTGATTTGTACAAGGTCAACAGGACCGGAGTCGAGGTGCAGGCCATTGTGGTCAACCGGGTTGACGACACGGAGACCTTGCAGCACTACCAGCTGAGCCTCGTTAACAGCGGGAAGAACCAGACCACGAGCTGCATCGTGCTGGACGCTACCGCTGACGAAATGGCCAACCACATTAACGACCTCTCAATGGTTGGCGTTAACGGGGTTAGCGTTAGCAGGAGCGGAAACGGAACGAGCGCGGACGCATTCATCTACAAAATTTACTTCGAGGGAAGCGCCGTGAGCGGAGACGTCAGCGAGCTGGAGGTCGTCACCGGAGGGTGCGGCTACGTGCCTTTGGCGGGCGACAGGCCTCAGGTGCACGCTAGGACCCTTGTGCAGGGAGGAAGGACCGAGCACAAGCGGATCAACATGGCTGTTGACAGCGGAACTGTGAGCGGAGATTACTACAAGCTCATGTACACCGACAAGTTCGGGAACGCTTCGACCACTGCTAGCTGCTTGAGCTGGGAGGCATCTGCCACTGACTTGGAGGTTGCCATCAGCGACTTGAAGAACCCCCTCGGAGAATTCCACTTGAGCGACACCGACACTGGCAGATACGCCGATTTCACCACCTTGACCACCGTCACGATTGACGGTATTAGCTACAGTCAGTTTGCCCTAAAGACATCGAGCGCCCACGCGAGCGGTGTCATCCTCCCCGGAGACGTTATTAGGTTCAGCGGATGGACTACAACGGCCTTCATGATCAAGTCAGTCAGTTCGACCGGCTTGGTCGTCACCTTGACCGAAGTGGTGCCCGCTGGCTTGAGCGGCCTTGCCGACTTCAACGCCAACCCCAGTGTGACGGACAAGATTTCCAACATCTACCTGGTTAACAAGCCCGTGACCGTGACGAAGAGCGGCTGGGGCGCTGCCGTTCCTCAGGTTACCAAGCTCACCACTTTCAGCAACAAGCCCGTTGTCAGCAACGCTGGTAACGGCTTCTTCAAGCTGATGGTGACGACCAGCGACGAATCTCAGCAGGTTGCCACAACTTGCTTGGAGTACGGAGCGAGTGCTGCGGACGTCCAGACTGCGATTGATGGGCTGACCGCGCTTGACTGGAACCAGGATAGTGCCGCGAATGACGCGGGCCACATCACCGTTAGCAGGGAAGGCGAGGGAGGCGCTCTTGAGGGTTACGGCTACGTGTATAGGTTCACGTTCGAAGGACATGCCACGAGCAGTGGCAACAGTGGCGTGCTGGGAACTAACGCTCCTGCCATCACTGTCTCGTCCGAGGGTACCAAGAACGGCTGCAACGACGTTTCGGGAACCGAAACTCTTGTCACTCCCACCGCAACCACCAATACCGGAATCAACGTCCTGACTATGTCTGCTAGCGTTCTTGGAGCCATCAACAGTGGAGACAGGTTGAAAATTCAGGATGTCACCGCTGCCTTGCAGACCTACACCGTCAAGACGGTCAGCGACGATGGCCTCACCGTGACCTTGGTTGAGGTCTTTGTCGGCACCAGCTACGGAGCGAGCAAGACCGTTACGGTCGTGGACGGAGGAATCCCCGTTTTTACCGTCGAAACCGAGAGGACCGGCGTGGATGCGTACACATACGACATCTTCTTCACCGGAAGCCACCTTGGAAACGTCGGAGAGTTGAGCCTTGTTAGTGAGGGAGTTGCCCCGTGCAACGGTTTTACCCACAAAAGCGGAATGAACAGAGACGTGAACGTTGTGGACGTTTTGGAGGGGGGCAGCGAGGAGGTGCAGGTTATCAAGCTGAGCGCAACTTCCGCCGTTTCCGCCGGAAACTACTTCAAGCTGTTCATGAACAACCACTTCGGTTTGAATGCGGTTAACGCTCTCAACTCGCAGATCACCGACTGTTTCGCTTGGGACAGCAGCGCGGTGGTTATGGAGAACACCATTAACTACGCGTTGGAGGACAGGTTCGGGCCTTTCTTCGGCTCGAAGGCTGATCTGAACAATGGTCCTCACCACGTTATTGTCAGCAGGAGCGGGTTGGGAGACAGCAGCAGCGACTACGGTTACTCTTACTCCATCACTTTCGCCGGCAAGTACACGAAGGGCGACTTCAACCAGATTCTCGTCGAGACCAAGGAGGATTTCTCTAATGGTATCTTCGCCGGAACTGGCCTGAACGACATGGCCTTCAGCGAGCACGAGAACGGGTACGCTAGCCCTGGAGGCTACACCGGAAGCAACCCCACCACTGCCGTGTACACGAGCAACAACTACGACTTGGACTACTTCCACGTCACCGTCGAGTCGACCAAGTACGCTGCCGAGTACGGTTTTGACAGTATTTACTGGGAGAGCAGCTACGGCAGGAGCGACGGGCAGCAGATTTTAGCTACGGTCGATGGAACGGCCGGTGCAGCCGTCATCGTTGCTTCGAACTTTATCACCGTTTCGACTGGCGAGTACGCCAAGTTCTTCGACGGAGATGCGGTCGTGTACGAGGAGGACTTTTCGTCTGCTGGCAACCCGATTGCGGGCCTTGTCACCGGACAGACTTACTACGTGAAGAAGCAGGGAGCCGTAACCGCCGACAGCATTTCGTTGCATATTAGTAAGGGGAAGGCCTTGGCTGGCACGCCTTTGGTTCCTATCACCGGAGTGGCAGCCGGTGGAACTGCGCACACGTTCAGCAAACTGTACGTGATGAGCGGAAGGCAGAACATCACGTCAATCATCGGTTCCCTGGAACTGAAGCTGGACGACAACGTCAACGTCACTTTTGCTGCTGCAACCGGCCACACGGTCGGGGACACGTGGACCTTGAAGCTGGTCAGTTGCGCTGATGACTTGCCCGCGGGATCGTCTGTCGTGAGTAGCACCGTCGTTCAGGGAGCCGACGCCTGGAAGAAGCTGACCTTGGACAGGGCTTACGCTGGTGACGACGTCATGAGCGGAACCGTGCCCATGTACAAGTCTCCCCAGACCTTCACCGTGAGGAAGGACACGAGCGAAATTCAGACCGTGACCATAAAGGACACGGCTGGAGACGGCTGGGCAAACACCTCCCCCCAGTATACGCTGAATTACACTCCGGTTGGTGGAAGTGCTCTTGCCACCGGTTGCTTGCTGTGGAATGCTGAGGACTACGAGGTCGAGGCTGCGATCAACGGTATTGGTAACTTGTGCACCTCCGGAGCTGACTGCGTGACCGTTACCAGGTCGGCCGACAGCTTGACCGCGCCCAACGGGTACGTTTACAGCATCTACTTCAACGGAGAGGATGTTGGCAACAGCGAGATTGTTAAGCTTGAAAAAGACGATACCACTTGTGGCAGTGCCTTCGACGGAGTTGCTGAGACGATCGTTGTGGCTACCGTTAGCGAGGGAAGCGACAGTGCCCTGTACCTGAGCGACAGGATTCCTCTTGGGAGCTCTGGAGACTACACCGTCGACGGTGGCTGGGTTGGGAAGAGCGCAAGCTCCCTCTCCGTCTACAGGGTTACCGGAAATTACTGGAACGTCGAGTTCGACGAGCTGCTGGGAGACGCCGACAAGATGGGCGTGACGACCGACGGCTTGACTGCTGGCGCAACTGCCGTCGTGTACGACAATACCGTGCAGGGCAATAACCCGAGCAGCCTGGAGATTACGGGCTTGAGCACCGGTGTCGAGTACTACAGCAGGGTCAAGGCTGTGAACGGTTTGGGTTTCAGCGGAGTGAGCAGCCCGAGTGCCGCGAGGCCTGCCGCCCTGCCGCCCACGCTTGAAAACTTGAGCAGCTCCCACGCCCTGCACGTCAGGGAGGTGCAGAGTGTTAGCGTTGCGGCAAGTAAGATCAGTGAGGTGCAGACCGTTGCCACGAGTGCCAGCGTGATTCCCGAGATCCAGGAGGTCACCATTAGTGCGAATGCCGGTGAGACCATCGCGGGAGAGATTAGTTTGAGGTTCCCGGAGGTTCAGACCGTCAAGGTCACCGCCGGAAGCACCATCACGGCTGGAAGTTACTTTTTGAGCTACAGCTTCGTTGACACCGCCACATCTGCCGGTGGAACTGTTAGCTACACGGCCCAGAATTCTGCCTGCATTGATAACGACGCCAGCGCTGCTACGTTCAAGTCCACCCTGGTTGCCTTGGGTGGCATGAGCGCCGACGATATTGTTGTCACGAGGAGCGGAGACGGAAGCTTTAGCAGCGACTACGGTTACACGTACAGCGTCACCTTCGCCGGTGACGCTGTCAAGGGTAACGTGCTTGAGCTGAACAACGGAATTCCCGTGGCCGTTGATGGAAGTGGCGCCGTCACGTGTAACGCGTTCGTGAGCAGCAGTGCCGCTCTTGAGACCGTGGTTGTGTCCACCCTGAACGAGGGAAGCGCTATGGGTACCGATACTGAAATTCAGAAGATTGTCGTCGCTGCCGACGCCGCGATTAGCGTCGGTACGTACGCGCTTGACTTGACCGCCTGGGGTGTTACTGACACCACCGGATGCATCGAGTGGGACGCGTCCGCCGCCGCCATGAAGACGCATTTGGTCGGTTTGACCAACGTGGACAGCGTGAGGGTTGAGAGGAGCGGAAGCGCCTCTGCCGAAGACGACTACGGCTACACCTACAGCATCTTCTTCGACGGAAACGCTATGCACGAGAGCGTCATGGGCGCTGGTGATACCCCTGGAGAGGTTGTTGTGAATGCCGGTGCTGGGTGCACCGCCTTTAGCACGAACTACGGCGGGGTCTTGAAGACGTTCACTTCTTTGAACCCCACCTTGACCACCACCACCACCATCAGCACTGAGAACGAGAGCGGAATTGACTTGACTGCGCAGACGAGTGGCACCAGAGGAGCCGAGATTGCAACGTCGCTGACTAAGCTGCCCATGGTCACGACCAGCACCGTTGTTGGAAGCAGTTTGAGCGATTACCAGGAGGGTGTCACTTACACCATCACCATGGGAGAGCTCGACGGCAACATGGACAGCTTGGTTTGCAACGCTGACGCGGCCTTCTTGGCTGTGGCTGGCGCGTCTTGCACCGTCACCACCGTCGTGGATGGAAACGTGCTCGGCGGAACATTCACCTTGGCCACCAGTGGCTTAATTCAGAACGACGCGTCTGCGGCCGATATGAAGACCGCCGTTGAGGCCATCAGTGGAATCAACGGAGTTGTCGTGTCGAGGGCTGCGAGTGGCAACCAGGGCGGATACATTTGGAGCATCACCTTCGTCAACAACGAGGGTGATGTGACGGACTTGGTCCCTAGCAGCTCGCTGACCGGAAACGGTGCCAATGTAGCCGTGGTTGAGCTCGTGCCTGGAAACAGGTTGGGCGGAAGTTACGTGCTGAACTATGGCGTTGAGGCCGGAGTATCCCTTGCATACGATGCTAGCACCACTGCTGTGAAGAGTGCGCTGGAGGGAATCAACGGAGTTGGAACCGTCGCCGTTAGCGTTGGAGCCACCGACAGTGAGGGCGGAAGGAAGTACTTGATTACTTTCCAGGCCAGCACTGCTGGAGACGTTAGTCTGCTGGTTAGCGACAGCTCCGCTTTGAGCGGCGTAGGCGCGGCGGTTAGCGTGAGGGAGGAAACCAAGGGAAGCTTGGCCACTGGCGACAGCTTGTGGATCAGCTTCTCCGCTCCTCAGAGCTGCAGCAACAGTCAGGTAACTGAGGGCGTGTGCGGAAGTCCCGTGACGAGCTACACTGTGGAGGTTGACAGCAACCCGCTGTTCATCGCCGATCCCAAGTACTTCACTTGGAGTCCCGACTACACCGTCCAAGTTGTTAGCACCAGCAGTGTTATTGCCAGCACGAGCGCTTTCCAGAACCCTAGCGTTAGCGGGTACTTCAGGTTGAGCTACGATGGCGAGGAGACCGGAATTATTGGAGCAGACGCCAGCGTTGATGAGATGAGGGTTGCGCTGGAATCTTTGACCGGAGTTAACACCGTCGGAGTTACCAGGACCAACAGCAAGTTTGCAATGGCGGGATGCATCGATGTGGGTTCTGGCGGCACCAGCGTTACGTGCAGCAGCAGTTGCACTTGCAACTTCTACAGCGGCGGAATGCAAGGAAACGACTTGGTCCTGTTGCCCGACAAGGTCTGGTACAGGGTTAGCAGCAACTACGTTGATAGCGAGACGACCTTCGACATTGGAAGCGTCGTGGACAGTTCAACCGACTGGAGCTACCAGGGCGCGACCGATGTCGCTGCTGGCAAGATTTCCACCTGGGCCGGAGGTAACGACTGGTCGGTGACTTTCCACAGTGTCGTGGGAGAGGTCAAGAACTTGGGCGGACCGATCCACTCCTTGGAGCCTGCGGACGCTGCCGTTGAGGTCAGGCCCATGGACTGCGACAAGTGCCTGTACGCGAGCGCACTGGTGAGCTGGGAAACTTACTACGCGAGGGCGAAGGTCGCCAACGCCCTTGGAAGCAGCGTGTACACCGACGTCGCCACGCCGGTGACCGCTGTCCCAATGTCCATCCCTGGATCCCCCACCGACATAAGTGTGAATGTCGTCAGCGGAGACTGCTTGGAGGTTGTGTATTCTCCTCCCAGCAACGACCCCAACGACGACATTGTCAGCTACAAGCTGCAGTGGGACACTGTCGGCACTTTCGCCAATGTCTTGGGTGGAAGCGCTAGCTGCAGCAGCGTGAACTTCGGAAGTTGCCTGATTACCGGGTCCGAGGTGACGAGCGCCACTCCTCCCTACACCAAGACGTTCTGCGACTTGGACGCCGGGGTTTTGCACTACATGAGGGTTTCCGCCATCAACACCGTTGAGGTGCAGGCCGTTGATATCAGTGGAGTTGTGCCCGACAACACGGTGTGGAGTAGCACGTTCGAGGCAACTCCTGCTGATCAGCTGCCTGCGGCGCCTGACTCTGTTGTTGTCGTTGCCAGCGGAAACAACATTTTGCGAGTCACCGTGGACCCTCCCGCGAGTGATGGCGGCTTGTCAATCACCCACTACCGCGTCAAGTACGACACAAGCAGTCCCATTGCGAGCAGCAACGCCAACTACGGCGTGGTTGACATTCCCGTCGGAAGCTTCAGCGAGCTGACTCCGGGAGGAGACCTGTTCTACGATTTGACTGTTCCTCTCAGCGGAACGCCGTACTACTTCAACGCTGCGGCGCAGACAAGTTTGGGCCTTGGTGGAGTGTCCGAGAGTATCCCCGTGAGCGCTGGAGGACCTCCCGTTGCTCCGGCGACTGCCACCCTCGCGGTTGCCAGCGAGAGCGACTCTCCGATCACCGACTTGGACGTTGCCTGGACCGCGCCGACGAACGATGGTGGCGACAGCATCGACTACTACAAGGTCGAGTGGTGGAACAAGGATTTCGTCCCTGAGATTCAGGTCGTGAAGCTCTTCTTCAACCCATCTGTTAGCAGGACTAGTTCTCAGACGAGGTACACGCTCAAGTTCAGCCCTGGAACGAACAAGAACTTTGCCACAAGGAACAGCAGCGAAATCACCGGTTTGATGAACTACGATATTGAGGCCGACAACGTCAGGAACAACTTGGTGAACCTTGGCTGGGGAAGCGAGAAATGGAGGGCCGACAACGACGTCTTGAACGATTTGACTGTGAGCAGGCACAGTATCGCCAACGGAGGTGGCTACGCTTGGAGCGTGACGTTTGGCGGAAATGTTGACACGTACTTCAACAAGGGTGACCAGGTTCAGTTGATTGCCAACTTGCCCGACGTCATTGAGAGCGAGACCATCGAGGTTAGCACCTTCCAGAACGGACAGAGGAGTGGCGGAAGGAGCGAGATCCAGGTTGTGCAAATCGCTGGAACAGGAACGCTGAGCGGCATGTTCAGGCTCAAGTTCGACGGCAGTCTGTACTGCAACTACCTGGCGGTTGACTCGTCTGCGGCTGCGGTTGAGGCCGCGCTTGAGCAGTTGAGCACCGTCGGAGACGTTGAGGTCAGCAGGGAGGATGTGAGCAGCGTTGATGCCGATGGAAAGAGCGTTCTGCACCAGTACAAGGTGACTTTCCTCACCAACGTTGGAAACAGGGTCGCAATGGTTGCGGACGACACCTTCGTCAGTACCACCAACAACGACGGCGAGGTGATTGTCTACGACGGCGACAACTCGCTGGCTGTGCTGGACGGCTTGAAGAACAGTGACGCCGTTCCTGGAGAGCAGCCCGTTGGCTACGGAAGCGCCATTGTCAGCGGAACTGCCAGGGACTACAAGATCACGGGATTGACTACGGGCAAGGAGTACGTCGTTGAAGTGTCTGCCAGGAACAGCTTGTACGGATACGGAGCAAGGTTTGGCGCTGGTAGCAAGGTCTTGCCTCAGCAGGTTCCTGGTTTGCCGCTCAACGTGGCTCTCGCGGCTAACGCTGGAAACAGTGATAGTCTGGTCATCGCGTACGACCCCCCCGCGAGTACCGGCGGCGACGAGATCATCAGGTACAGGGTCGAGTTGAGCACTACCGAAAGCTTCGATAGCGTGATCAAGGAGACCTACGATTGCAGCAACAACAACAAGAGGACCGTTTGGGAGGTGAAGTCTGCCATGACGACTACGACTGGAGTTGTTGGAGGCGTGAACCAGGACATCAGCGGTGGATATTTCTCCCTCGATGTTCAGAAGAGCGGCTCGACGTACACCACCGCCGCGATCCCTTACGATGCCGTTGCGCTTGCCGCGAACGAGACCGGAACGATTGAGAAGATTGCCGCGAACAACTTCATTACTGTCAAGGGCCAAGCCACCGTCAACGGCGTGGGTGCGGTTAGCCAGGAGGGAGTTGTGTTCATTGGCGACACCTTGACCTTCCAAGGCCAGGGGAACGTTGATGAGGAGTACGATGTGACCGACGTGCAGGGTGCCGTGGTGACCTTGGACAAGGTCTACAACGGAACTAGCGCGATTAGCACTGCCGGGTACAGGCACTTCGGTGGAAGGGGCTCTACCACCACGAGCAAAATCCACTGCGTGACCGATAGCGTGTACTGCACAACCGCTAGGGAGAGGATTAGTGGAAGTATGCAGAGCAAGATCGAGGATCTGGTTAGTGTGATTGGTGACGGAGTGCTCGTGGACAGGGAAGGACCTGATGTTGGCGGCGGCTACATCTGGAGGGTAACCTTCTTGGACGACGCGCCAACGGGAGCCAACGACTACACCATTGCGCTGGGCGCGAGCACTTTGACGACTGCCGGAACTGCCATTGTGACCACGACGTTGCTGGTCGACGGTGAGAGCTACGGAGACTGCAGCGGAAGCCTCGTCGTGCCGAAGAGCGGAGGTCTGGTCAAGGGAAGCGACTACTTCGCGCGAGTGTTCGCCGTCAACAACGAGGGGTACAGCTTGCCGCAGAGCGCGGGGGAGAGCATGGCACCCACGGTTGTGCCCGGAGCTCCCACCGGAGTGACCTTGGAGGTGCTGAGTAGCACCGAGCTGAGGGTGCTGTTTAGCAGTCCTAGTGACAACGGCGGAGCGAGCATCACCGAGTACAAGATTGAGCACGACACGGACAGCAGCTTCGGAAGCCCGGAAGTGCTGAGCTTGACGTATTTGGGTGGCGGAGCTCCTTTCTTCAAGACTATCAGTGGCCTTGTGAAGGGAACCAGCTACTTTGTTCGGGTTAGCGCTATGAACGTGAACGGGTACGGACCCACTCAGAGCACAACGCCCGGAAGTTTGAACCCCCACCAGACGCCTGGAGCGCCGCTGGGGGTTGGGCTGAAGGTCACGAGCGACAACATGCTGACGGTTGGATGGAGCGCGCCGAGCGATGATGGAGGTGATGTTGTGAGCGAGTACAGGATCGAGTGGGACACGAGCAGCGGCTTCAACAGCGGAAGTATCGCGCCCCACAAGGGATACGTAGATGTTAACGCGGCCAGCCACAGCGGACACACGATTGAGCTATTGAGTAGCAACACTGTCTACTTCGCCAGGGTTGCGGCGACGAACTCTGCCGGCGTGGGAACGTTCGCCGCGGCAACGCCGGCGAGCACCAGTCCGAGCCTGCAAGTGCCCGGAACCCCGCACACTGTCGTTGCGGTTGGAGGAGGAAGCAGCGGAGAGATCGACGTTACCTTCCAGAGGCCGAGGGTGCCCCACCACGGAGTCGTGTGCGGCGGCACGGAAAGTTCTCCGGATGACTGCCCCACGCCGTACGGCGGGAGCGTGAGTGCAAGCGACGGAGGAAGCGACATCGACGAGTACGAGATTGAGTACAACGAGAGAATGGATTTCGGAGGAAGCGACGGAAGCAGGGTTATTAGCACCAGCTTGAGCAAGACGCTGACCGGTTTGACGAGCGGCAGGGTCTACTACATAAGGGTGTTGGCGAGGAACAACGTCGGAGCCGGAGCGTACTGCGAACTGAGCGGAACCGATATCTGCGACGGAAGTTTGATCAATGTTGTTGCGACTGTGTAGAGAGATGTTGGGTTGGTTGGAGAGAGTACTAAGAATAGGGAGCAGAGAGAAGAGTACTATGATGAAGGAGAGAGGGATAGAAAATGTTTGGAACTAATAATTCAATCAAAATCTGTGTTTCACAAAGCTCAATATATTATATTACAACATCGTTTTGCGTTTTGCTTGTTGTGTACAACATCGTTTTGCTTGTTGTGAGTGTGCGGGGGAAGCAGCGCTGCGCAGTGCCACCGCAACTTTCTCTTTTTTTGTATTAAAAAATTTGTATTGGTTCAGCCTTCGTCGTCATTGTTGTTGTTATTCTTCTTGTTGTTGATGTTGTTGTCCTCGCTGTCGTCGTCCTCCCATTCCGCCGTTCCTTCTTCTATTTTTGTTTCTTCCTTTGCAGTTTGGGGCTTCTGTCGTCCGCAGACAACGCAGGTTTCGACGTGACTCAAATTCTTTTTCGTGCAGATCAAACACGCCCAGCCGTGAACACACTCTTCGTGATGAACTACCGAAGTGTCCACGAAGTCATCGAGCGACTCGAGCCAGCTGCAAATCTTGTGGTGATCCCGTTTCAATGCGATGTCAAATGGTGAGATACCAAAGTCGTTCTTTGTGTTGACATTGCAACCGTGAAAGTGGAGTTCCTTTGCACCCTTTACGTTATTATTGGCACAAGCAGAATAAAAGGGGGTGGAGCCATTTTCATCTAAAATTTCAATGTAGATAGTCTTCTTTCGGAGAAGCAAACCCAGAACGTCGTTCGATGAGTGGTAGCTCGAGGTATGGAGAAGGGAAACACCATTCTCATTCTGGAAGTTGAGATCTATGTGGGGGAATTCGTCAAGAAGCTTTTCAAATTGCACAAGATCGTTGGACTCGCAGGCCCACCAGAGCTCCATGCATTGGCTGCACATATTTTAATCTTTTGTGTTAACTTTGACTTGAAAATTGTCAAAAGTGTTGTTAAGAATGTGTGTATTATTTTTGAACCTTCTATTGATTTTGTAACCTACTACTACATGGGGGCTGGGGCATTATCATCAGCTGCCTCAGCTAGTTCTCCAAAAAGAGCGAGAGAACGAATTATAATCAAGCTATTTAATTTGTTCAAGAACATGAAAGTTGCGAAAGATGAAGAGGCCACGATGGAGACTCCACCGCCATTGGATCAAGTGCTGACCGATTTAGTGGAGTGTTTTGATTCCAATTTCATCTCCGTGACTGAGCTGGTGGCAGTGATATCCAAAAAAATCAATATTGAGCTGTCTACAGAAGAATTTGACAATTTCCTTCAAGGTATTGGGTCAGAGAACGAATTCCGTTTCATAAACTTTCACGAGCTGTTGGAAACACTTGGCGAAGAACTTGGCGAGCCATTCTCGCCAAAGTTGCAGGCAACAAAAAGGGTTGAAGATGATTGTATGAACATTTCCTATTTTGACTTGGACCATAATGATGAAAACAACAACAACTTCACGAGTTTGAAGCATCTAGTGAAAATTCCCAATTGGATTAAAACAGAGGACGATAATGGAAAACTCCCACTGACTTATTTTGCTTCTATTGGAGACCTGGCTTCAATGAAGCTGATAGTCGAGGCTGCCTCGTCGCCGAGAAGCATAACTTTATTGATCAACAATTGCGAGCAGCACCTAATTAAAGAGACGCATCAAGAAGTCGATAATTATTTGGAATCATTGAGAATGAAGAACCTAGAAGTGCCAAACGTCGAGGAACAACAACAACAAAAACAATCCCCGGTAGCATCACCAAAACAAAAACCCACGCCAAAAATGCTCGCAAAAGCTGGTGATCTTGCTGCACTGATCGATTTTGATTTGAACAATGAGGACTTTGATTGGAAGAACGAAAAACATGACTCGTTCGACAGTTGCTCGCTGTATTACGCTTGCCACAGTGGAGCGCGAGGAGATCGAGGGGAAGATTTGGTGAATTTTATAATTGAGAAGAAGGGAGGAATCGGGAACATTCCCGAGCGAGTGTTGGCGCGCTGCAGAAAAAACAGTATCAACCCTGCGATATCAGGGATTTTGACGGATACGCCAAAGAAGAAGGGGGGTGGTGGGGGGAGGAAGGTGGATGCTGTGGAAGAGGTCGAGGCGGACTTCGGTTTAGGATTACTTTTTGGGGAAAATTTTGATTATTGACAAATGAAATGTAGAGTTGAAGATTCCAAACTTTTTTTGTCTATTTCGCAAATTCAAAAATTGTCTCGCTCTCCCCCTCTTCACCCTCCGCAGCCGGCTTCACCTCCTTCACCTCCTTCTTTCCACCCCACACACCACCCGTTGCTGACCCAGCAGCTGTGGGCTTGGGACCACCACCCGGCCCACCCGCCAGCGTGGGGAACGCCGAGTCATCACTCGTGTCGACCTTCTTGCCGAAGCGCGAGCCCAAATTTCTTCCAACCCCCATAGATGTGCCCCCAGCTGCACCTCCCGAGTACGCCTTTCCCTCATAATTTGCTCCCATCGCCGTTCCTCCGCTTCCCCCACCACCGTTTCTTCGAAACGAAGGCACGTACTTGCCATTTGTGGCAGCAGGGGCTGGTTGGGTACTCACGGGCTTCACTTCCTTCTCAGGAACCTTCTTCCAGCCGTCAGCAATCTCCTTGTCCTCAGCAGCCTTGACAACGTCGTTTTCGTCAACCTTCCCACGGGCCTGCATTAGCTGGTCCTTTATCTCCTGGACGCGAAACTTCTCGGCAACGTTGTCTTGAGCATCTCGCTCCATTTGAATCTGAGCCATTGACTTCATACTCGCAACAGTGGTTGTGGATTTCACAACTGTCTTTGTCGTTTTAATTTCATCCCAGTCATCGTTCGCAGATGTGGCTGTGGTTATGGAGTCGGAGTTGGCAGAGGAAAGGGTGGCAGAGGAAAGGGTGGCAGCAGCCAGGGCCTTGGTCGCAGCATCAGTCGCTGCCGCATCTGCAACATCATTAATAGCAGATGCAGTTTTCAGATCCTTGGTATCGAGTTTGTTGGCATTGAAAGATTTGAATTTTTTCTTCCCCTTCTTCTTATTGAATATGTCTGCTGCTGTGTGTGGAGTACTCATTGGGCAATAGAGTCTGAAAAGTTTACTTTTTTGTCGTGGCAAATGTGGGGTGAGACGAGTTTAGGTGACTCATGGGCATGTTTCGCAATAATGATTGCAAGCCCAAGAAGACCAAGCCCAATCCCCCCTACCATCCACCGATTGTCGATGTCGAGACTGGGAATATCATGAATGAGGTTGAGATGACTTTGGCGGCTCCAGGTCTTGCTCCTCCACAACCCCAACCTATCTACTCAACAGCCACGAGTGAGCCTGACGATCTTCTCAAACAGCGAACGCAATTCAGCTTCGTTTTCATTTCAATTTCCACCCTTGCAACCCTCACTATCTGCAATTCCATTTATCTCCTTGCTGGGGACGTGATCAACACGATTCTCGCCTATATCGTTCTCGGTTCCACGCTCGTGATAGCACCTTACAGCGCGTACGCGCGGTGGCGCCTCCAATCTCTCGACGGTTTTCTCGAGGTTGAAAACAGAATTCGCCGTGAGGTAAATAGGCTGACCGTTGAGAATGTTCGTTTGACACGAAGCATCAACAAACTCGAATCCAACGTACAAGACTTTTCCAACGAGAACGTCAAACTTCAAGATTCCATCACCGATCTTAGCTACGTCGAGCAATCGATGTCAGACTTGGCATCCTCTGCAAATGTTTCAGTTGCAGCAATGCAAAGCCTTATTGACCAAAACAAGAACGTTTTGGTACGGACAGAAATCATTCAGAAACAAACTCAGGCTCTTTGCACTTCCATGTCTATGCAGAATCTTTTTTCTTTAATACTCCAGTGCGATGTGGACGGTACTGGCGATTTTAGCGCTCACGAGCTTTCATTAATAGCGGGTGGCATGCGGGGGTTGGAACCCGACTTCCGGGAAGATGTGTTTTATCGAGTGATCGAGAGAAAGCGCCGGTCCTTGGGGATAGAGAAGAACACAATTGCAGGGATGATGGACGTTGCCAGGAACATGCTGAACGTAGACATTCCCGAGGGAGATCGCATAATTGCAAAAAAAACTACCATGACCCGCTCAGACCTCCCCCCAACAGTTGTGCAATCCCTTAAACGACAGACAATTGGTTAAAAAATCTATTTATGTATTCTTTTTGAGCAAGTTTTCAAGCAATCGTTTCGCCTTGATCACCTGCTCTTTTTCTTCGTCAGCTCCAAAAACATCGAGAAACCCGTTCAGCAGAGAAATGCACATACTATCATCGTATTCATCCAAGTTCATGAACTCGACATCGCCAGGAACCATATGTCGTAGCGCCAAACACGGAAAAGGCGTCCGGAGGGGGAAAAAGTTTGGGTTCCGCAGCCCCGAGTTGTTGTTGTTTTTGTGGAACTCCCCCACCATCAGCCCTTTGCTCACAAAGAACGGTTTTACTGCAACCTGCACAGCGTCAATGATGCTGTGGGCTTGAGCGTCCAACACATCGGGGAAGCACAGAATCACAGCCTTGAATTGCCTGAGCTTTCCCGTATTTGGTTCCAAATTTTGGAAGATTGGGATGAAGTCCTTGGTTAACTTTATCAATATCTCCCGCAACCTTACCTCCAACTCCTCAGTTATGCTGTCTTGCACCAAGGCCGACGTCCTAACAACTGAGAAGTAAATGCTGTTCATCTTCAGCGACTTGGGCACGAACGGGCAGACAGGTCCGCCTGCGCCGAGCGAAGAAGGGGTTAGTTTAGTAGTGGATGTAGCCGTCTGTAGCCATTTCGCGAGATCCATCGCGAGTATTCTCGTCTTCCTCGCTCACCTCTTCCAACTTCAGGGTGCGGCTTCGCCAAAAATTCCCTGACGAAGCACAGCAACGCTTGGTATTCGTTGCCCTGTGTGGTTTGGTCGGCGCTGTCATCTGTCGCCCACGTTGTTGTCCGTCCTCGCCTCCCTGTCTGCAATGTCGATGTCGATTTCGATGTCGATGTTGATGTTATTTTCCCTAAAACTGGTAGACTCGACATGGTTGCCCCGCAATCGCACTCCGGAAATCCATGCTGCAGCACGTGTGCGTCTATGTCGATGGGGGTTAATAGCTTCACATTCGTTGCGTTGATGAATCTCTTTTGTTTTACGTAATTTTGTACTGCGGAGGTGATGGCTGGAACAAGAAATGTTGAAGTTAAAGCCAGAAAGAGAGTTTTTGTGAAGAGAGAAGCTGATATAATGTTTCGTTTGTTGCTCGTGGGGGAAGACAAGTACTCCTTTGTGAAGAAGATGGTTGTGAGGGCGAAAGGGATGATTTGGTTGAAGAGGAGTGTGGGTTGTGGCAGTGAATGTGACTGTGACTGTGACTGTGACTGTGACTGTGACTGTGACTGTGACTGTGACTGTGACTGTGACTGCGGTTGCGGTTGCGGTTGCGGTTGCGGGGGTGGTGCCACATTCATGTCCATCTTATTGTACCAACGCACCGTAGAATCGAATATGATGTCTTCCCCTCTACTTCCCTCCCCCGTTGCATACTCGTACAAGGCTTGCAGTGACACGTGATCGCCTGCAAACTGACTCCTGTGACTAAAGTCGCACGAATTACCCGGGCCAAGAACAAATGCCCCTCCAATCTGATAAACATCGCCCGGAAATTTAGTCACATCGCCCGTGGCTTCGTCAACGTCAGCAAGCTCTTTAAAATCTGGGAATTTCTTTGCCGTGTCCTCTAAGAATTTCCTGCCTAGTTCGGTGTCCATTCGAAGCAATGCAGGCCCGCGCTTACAATCGAAAGACTCGTAAATTTTTGATATTTTCTGATTGACAGCAGAAACCGAACCATCGGTTGAGTCATCCACCCAAATCTCGCCTTCGAAGTTTGTCAATTTACGGAATGCTGCAATTTGCTCTACTTTTCCGAGTGACACCAGGACCAAAGATATGTCATGGTTCTGCAGCTTCTGGGCAAAGTTGGACTGCGAAAGAGATGAAACCTGCTGCCTGCAGAATCTGCACCCAATGTGCCGAGTAAGGATCAGCACAATTCTACGATCTCTCCACAAAACTTGGGTTTCGGAAGTTTCGACCGACCGTCCATGTTCATTTTTGAGCATTGTAGGTCGTGTGCAAAAATTGTATTATAATAAACATAAACTTAACAAACTCAAACAACTCCTTTTTTTTTCGTTGCTTTTTTTTGAGTTCCTTCCCGAATTTAATTTTTTACTACACGACCCTCAGTCCACTCTCGTCGTTTGTTTCACTGCACGGCCCCTCAATCCATGAGCTATGCCCCACAAGTTCCGCCAAGCAGTGGGTTCAAGAACGTGAAACCCCTATCAAGACATGAACGACGAGCCTTGAAGGACAAGGTTGCTCTTGAAAAGGACCGATTAATGAAGGTAAGAATTGTAAAGGCACTAAGTCCAAGTTCCCACCTCTTCTAACCCACCCACCCCCCCACACATCACAGCGAACCGGGCTGGCAGCCAAAATGTACAGAGAGAATGTGCCTGACCAGGGCGAACTACTCTCTCTGAAATCAAATGCAGCAGGCTTCCTGGCAGACGCCGACAGGTTTCACTCTGACACTGCTGGCGAAGAGTTTTTGCAGAGGAAAAAGTCCTACCAGCGCAAACAGGACATTTATAATAACACGCGAGTGAGCCGTGCAGAGAACGAGGAAACACGGTGGAAGAAGATTGAGGAACAAAAGTTTCAGGAGGAGAATTATTGGAGCAATCAGAGAGAACTGGGCGCGAAGAGCATGAAGAACAAGAGTTGCGTTCCCTACGATCCGCTCACGTTGCAGTACAACGATAGCATGGATGGCGAGAAGTTGAGGTACGAGGACGACTTGGTTCGGCACAGGGCGAAAGTTAGGGCGCAGAACATTGTCAAGCACGGTGACACTAGGTGCGGTTTCAATATAATCAATGGAAACATGCATGCCGAGCCTGCGAAGATCGAAGTTCCGCAGCCAGAGTATTTGGAGCGGTACGGGCATAAATAGGAAAGGGGGGGGGAGTTTGGTGTTTGTGTATCTGTTGCAGCAATAATAGATTTTAAATTTTGGATAGGCTTATGGCGTGATTTCGAGCACGACGGTATTGTGATGCAAGTTTTGTTGAGGCTGTTTCATTTCCACCTTCCAACAGTGCTTCCGCATCGTCTACCTCTACTTCCCCTCCCTCCACCTCCCCTTCCTCCAATACGAAACCAAAGCTCCTGCACACCTCTCGAAGAGAACGCTGACCATAATCAAGGTATATCTGCTCCCCCTCTCGAATGGTCCTTTTTGCAACTAAGCTCACCCCACTTGTACCACACTCCAACTTCACATTGCTGCCGTTCGTCGAGTGGTTGCACATATCTATTAGTGGGAGGACGGCGCGCACGATAGTACCGTCGACATTTAGTTCCATTGCACGCGAACGAATGAGCGTGAAAGCCCATAAGAATGATTTGAACGAAACCAACACTTCCCTGTGATCGGGACTGTGAAGAGCGGAGAGAGGAATTAGGAGTTGGTTAGTTGCTTCGCACTCTTCTGTCCCTAGGCCGCGCTCGAAACTAAAAAAAAGGCAAAAAAAGGCACATCACGAAATCGTCAGCAAATCCAACGAATAACACCGCACACTCACCAGACGTTGATTTCCGTTTCGAGCCCATCTGGGGAGGTTTGGGTGCAGCCCTTAAACGGGCACTTGTGGTTGGTGGAAACTTTTTTGTCACGGAGGTCAAAGAGAGGGAGAGGCGAAAATATTTCATCGTACTTTGCCCGTAGGAAGGAAAATTCGCTGTTCACTTCCGTTTCAAGCTGCCTGTCGCCGAGGAGGTTTGCAACGTTGCCGTTTTTTTCGAGTGCGAGGATGAGAAGGTCAGTCACCGTATCGCTTGTTTTTTCTACACAATTACACAACGGCTCAAGTGTGGACGGGACCGGAAGTAGATTCCACCAAGGCCGGGATTTAGAATTCAAGTTCAGCCGTATCTCGCCCAAAAGGTGTATCGCCAGCGTCAGCGTGAATTTTATCAACGGAGAGCAGTTTTGGAGGCTCCCTTTCAACCCATCAAGCCCCCTTTGCAGGAGAGCCGTCTTTCCGTTAATTTCCAGCGCCTCCAGCCCCTTCTCGGCCTTTTGAAGCGTCAACACTTTTTCCCATATAAGTTGGACACCCACTTTCCCCTTCTCCAATGTTGCAGTCGCCGCCAAACCTCTGCCCGTTTTTTCATCCTCGGCAAACCCAAATTTATGCTTTTCAATTTCCGTTGTGTTAGGGAGTGCGAAATCAAAGATTCTCCACTCGACATCGCTCATCTTTGTGAAGTCGTATGCTACCTCACCTGAGGATACTGCCCACCTTTCAAACCTTATTTTCAAAGGCCTCTCCCCGTTGATAATGAGCTCCAACACACTCTCGTAGTTTAATGCAGTTGCGTCCGACTCGCCTACGCTTATAACAAGATCCATTGGAGCAACCAATCCAGAGCTCTCAACTGGGCCTGGGGTATATGTATCGTCATCGTCGTCAACAGAAACGAATTCGACAACTTCGACGCCCTTGCCATCTATTGAATCATTCAGCCGCATTCCAATCCGACGCTCTTTGACAGTGACGGTCGTGGTTTTGATTTTTACTTCACGAGGAGGAGGGAGGGGAGGAAGCTGCTGCTGGAGCTGCTGCTGCTGGAGCTGCTGCGCCATCTGATTGATTATCAACTGGCGAACTTGATTTTCGTTCTCAGGCTTGAAGTCCAAGGTGGCTTGCTCTTCGGTCACAACTACCTGCTGAACCACCCAATCGGCCACTATCCAAACTTCCCCACCATGCTCAGACACATTCGCGGATATGTCAGGAATGTAGCCTATCGGTCCGCGGGTGCACTGGGAACAAAGCGCAATTTTCACAGTTGCGTGAGGGGTGAAGGGGGTGGAGACTGGGGCTGAAAGCCCTATGTTATCAAAGGAATCAGAGCTTGGAGTTACCCAGAAGGTTGTGTGGTTTGTGGTGTCGAAGGTGAATGTTGGGGGGGTCGTGTTGACGGGGCGTGGGGTGTGGAAAGGTTTGGGGAGGGGGAGGACGGTGAGAGTTGCAGAAGAGTCAGAGAGAACCCGAGCTGAGCAAAATCTACATCGAAGTACACCAATGTTGTTATTTGTCTGTGGGTGTGTTTCTGTGCCTCCCAGATTGCCTAGCGCTGGGGTTGGTTGCTCAGGTGTGGGGTGGGGCTCTCTCATAGATGAGGTAAAACTGTAGGATGCGAAAAAGCTTCAATGTGCAGGGTGCAAAATGTCAATTTGTTCAGATGGGCAACCCGAAACGATTTTGAGATCTCCGCATCCCTTAAGTTAAATTCAATGGAAACTGTCGCACCTCAAAGCTATAGTCAGATGAATCACCCTCAAGCCCTAAAAACAATCAGTTCGT
>Ga0302114_10000081_pt1 | contig 65840 bp, 42 predicted proteins | sample AG5_Surface_MG_FD_203107 | JGI IMG/M metagenome (GOLD analysis project Ga0302114, IMG submission 203107) | Marine microbial communities from Western Arctic Ocean, Canada - AG5_Surface | ecosystem: Environmental > Aquatic > Marine > Oceanic | place: Canada: Western Arctic Ocean | collected... | reverse complement strand
TATATCCTCACCAGCCTCTCCACGTCCTCCTTGGGCATCTGCAGCAGCTCGCCGTGGTCGTCTCCGGGGCCGAACAGGATGCCGGGCACCAGCCCCTCCGCCCTGAGCCGTTTGGTCACCGTCTTGCCGGTGCCCGTCCTGGGCATGACGTCGATGTTGTCCCCTTTGAGATCTGCGAATCATCGGATAAGGAGACGGAACGTGGGTCAGTCAGAGTGTTGGACGGAGGCGAGATCGATCGGGGAGGTGGAGGTGACGTACCGGGAGGCTTGACGAAGGTGCCGGACATCCCTCGCGCGAAGTTGAGATCACACCCTAACGATGCCCTCGGCGCCGAGCCCCATCGCGCCACCGCCCGCAGCAGCGGCGAGAGCACGCGTCCATTCGATCGCTGCATGATCGCAGCGTCGATATCCCGCGCGTAAACCGATCTGCGCTACCTCGCGCGTCGTTTTGTGGCGGGCAGAGGGCGGACCTAAATCAACCTGATGGTCATCAAGTCTCCGTCGAAAAGTTCAGTTAATATCAGCCGCCGACAGTTGAGCCTCGACACAGCGCCCCACGCGTATGGGCGTGTAAGAAAAGGTAGGGCCGGGATAGGACGGCAAGGGAGATGGCGGTCGACGACCACTACGATCCTTACGACCCGGAGAGCCGCCTTCGGCGCAAGCGCAAGCTGGAGGATGAGAGGAAGTCGCTCCCCATCGCGCTCTCGCGCGAGCGGCTGATGCAGGAGCTGGAGGCGAGGGAGACGGTCATCATCGTCGGAGAGACGGGTTCGGGTAAGACCACGCAGATTCCCCAGTACGTGCACGAGGTGGGGCTCGCCGCCGGGGGTATGGTGGCGTGCACGCAGCCGAGGCGAGTCGCGGCGGTGTCCGTCGCGAGGCGCGTCGCCGAGGAGACGGGTACCGAGCTCGGGGATCTGGTGGGCTACGCCATACGCTTCGAGGAGGTGAGCAGCGAGGGTACGAAGATTAAGTTCCTGACGGACGGCATGTTGCTGAGGGAGGCGATGACGGACCCTCTGCTGACCAGGTACGGCGTGGTGATGATCGACGAGGCGCACGAGCGGACGCTGCAGACGGACTTTCTCCTCGGGACGCTCAAGGGAATACAGGCGCGGCGGCGGGAGAGGAAGGCCGCCAAGCCGGACGGGACCCTGTGCCCCCCGCTGAGGATCGTGGTGATGTCCGCCACGCTCGAGGCGTCATCATTCTCCGATTTCTTTGACGGCGCGCCGGTGGTGTACAGCAAGGGCCGCAAGTACCCCGTGGACGTCCTGTACACCGAGGAACCCGAGGACGACTACCTGGACGCGGCTATGTGCGCCGTGTGCCAGATAAACGACGAGGAACCCGAGGGCGATGTGCTCGTGTTCCTGACCGGTCAGGAGGAGATCGAGAGCCTGGGTCGACTGCTGCGGTCGAGGTCGGAGCACGTGGCGGAGGATAAGCCGAAGCTGCAAGTCGCGCTTCTCTTCGCCGCCATGCCCCCGGAGGAACAGATGAAGGTGTTCGAACCCGCGCCCCCGGGACACAGGAAGATCGTCCTGGCCACCAACATCGCGGAGACGTCGCTCACCATCAACGGGATCAGGTATGTCGTGGACACGGGGCTCACGAAGCAGAGGGTGTACCACCCGAGGTCCGGGGTGGACGAACTGTCGGTGATGCCGGTGGCGGTGTCTCAGGCGATGCAGCGCACCGGTCGTGCGGGTCGCGAGGGACCGGGTAAATGCTTTCGCCTGTACTGCGAGGATGCACTACGCTCACTCGCGCCCCACATCACCCCGGAGCTGCTTCGAGCCAACCTCGGCGGTGTGGTGCTTCAGCTCAAGGCGATGAAGGTGGACAACATCCTGGATTTTCCATTCATCGATCCGCCGCCAAAGGAGGCGCTCGTCAGATCGTTGGAGCTGCTGTACGCGCTCGGGGCGTTGGACAAGAAAGGTAACCTGAACGCTGTGGGTAAGAGGATGAGCAGGTTCCCTTTGGAGCCCATGGCGGCCAAGGCTATTTGTGCATCCGCTGATGAGGGATGTTCCGAGGACGTCATCGCGGTTCTTTCCATGCTCACGACGGACAGCGTGTTCAGGTTCCAGGGGAGCAACATGTCGGGAGAGAGGAGTAGGAAGAACCTGGGCAGGGAGCAATACGCGAGGAAGGAGGGCGACCACACCACGCTCCTCGAGGTATTTCGGGCGTTCAAAGTCTGCGGCGTGAAGCGACGCCGTGAATTTTGCAACACAAACGCAATCAACCTTCGCGCCATGCTCAAGGCTCTCGACATCTTTAAGCAGCTCACTCGGGCGGCGACGCACGAGGGGATCGAAGTTAGGGCCTCGGGGGCGGAGAGCGCGCCGCTGCTGCGTTCCATGGTGTCGGGATACTTCCTCAACACGGCTCGCAAGCAGGCTGACGGAAGCTACCGGACGGTTTCAACGGGGCAGAGGCTCGTCATACACCCGAGCTCCGTTCTCTTCCAACAACCGCCGGAGATGATCATCTTCAACGAACTGGTGAAGACGAACCGTCTGTACGCGCGCGATGTGTCGTCCATCCTGCCTGAGTGGCTGGCGGAGATGTCGCCAAACGTGTACTCGATGCGCAAGGAATAGCTCACATAGTCTCGAAAAAATAGTTCTACATGTCAAAGTCCGGTGTTTGGTCCGCATCTCCTATGATGTTCTTCATCCGCACAATCTCCGATTTGGCATCCCCGTTCTTCGGCTCAATCTGTAGCGCGCGCTCGAAGTCGTCCAGGGCCTCGAGATAGTTCCCCATCACCGACCTCGCCGCGCCGCGCCTCAGGAACGCCTTGACGTTTTTCTCGTTGAGCTTGAGCGCGGCGGTGCAGTCGTCCTCGGCGTCGTTGTACACGCCCAGTTTCAAGTTTGTCATGGCCCTGTTGGACAGCACCACGGACCTCCACGCGCGGTGCGGGTCCGGGCGCATGTTCGGCGCCGGTCCCAGCGCCGAGAGAGCCTCCGTGTACTTGACGACAGCCTCGTTGAAGTTACCAGCCTTGAACTCCGCGTTGCCCTGCGCCTTCAGCTCCTCGCACATCGACGGTACCGCGTCCGCGTCGTCCTTCGCGCCGTTCTCTCCCTCGCTCGGCCGCGTGAGCTCCGCCTGGACCACGTCAGGGAACGCCTCCCTCAGCTGGGCGCCGAACATGCGGGAAAATTCTATGCACATGTAGTCCTGCCCCCGCCCGGCCACGACTGACAAGCCGTACGGTCCCTCGCCCTGCTCGTGGGTCAGCGGTATGGTCAACTGCGGGCACCCCGTCAGGCTGGACAGGCAGGTGAGCTGTAGCGTCTTCCTCTCCCACGTCGCGGTGGCCTCGACGCTCGCGTTCAGCGGAGGGGGCGCGCACGGCGTCGTCGGCATCAGGAACACGGTGACGCCGTCCAGGAGCGTGTCGACCGCCGCCCGCACCTCCTCCCTCGCCTCCTTGATCAGACGCAGACTGTCCGGCGCCACCTTGGACGCCGCCAGAAGGTATGCTTTCGCCTTTGCTCCAGTTTCGGGCTTTTTAGCGGAGTACCACCCGCCGATCTCGCTCCAAAGCTCCTCGCCCTCGATGAGCCTGAGGCAATTCCTGAGAACGTCCAACCCCGTGGTGCAGTCGGCGTCCTGCATCGCCCTCAGCGAAGGACACGACATGAGCAGGTGCTTGCCCAGGTTCAGCCGCGTGATTCCCCCGTTTTTGAACGCATCCTTGAGGAGCATGCACGCGGTCGCCACCCCGCACGATGCGATGTCGTCGCAGAGGTCGAGGGCGTCCTCCAGCACCATGACGCGCGAAATGTTGATGGGGGTACCCTTCGGCACCGGGATCAGGGCCGTCGCCGTCGCCGCGATCACGTCCGGGTCCCTCGCCATCCACCCGACGGATGCCAGGGAGCTCCCCGATGTACCCACGGTCCCGCCGAGGGTCACGGTACCGTGCGTGGTCCTGATGGCGTACAGTCCGCAGTGCGCGGCGGGGACGCGGACGCCGCCGCTGGAATCCACCGCCAGCGCCATGTCCACCTCCTTGAGCGCGGCGGCGACGGCGGCGGCGGCGCCGGACGCCGGGCCGCCGGGGCACCTACTGCGTGCCCCGGTGTTGATGGGGGCATCGCCCACGGCGTCGCATCCCGATATTGAGCACCCGAGCTCGTCCATGCGCGTCACCCCGACGCAATCCGCTCCCGCATCCCGCAGCGATGCGACCGCCGGGGCGTCACGCGTCGCCGGTGGGTGCGTCGCCGCCCACGCCGGGGAGCCGAGGCCCGTCACCCGCCCCTTGACGTCGTAGACATCCTGGATCGCGAACTTGATACCACGGAGCGGTCCTTTAACGTCCCCCTTCAGCCCGAGCAGCCGCTGAAAGGCGTTGAGGGCGTCCGATCGTTTCCAGCCTCCTCGCGCCTTCCCGCCTCCCTTGCGCCTGGAAAATACCAAGGCGCCGATCGACGCCGCCCCGGCGAGGATCAGCACCTTCAGCACCATCGCGACGTGGCCACGACGACGGGTGAGGTCCGTGGGCGATACCTGCACAGCTACACTTACACTGGGCGGGTTGGGTGGTGAGATGATGAGTTTGAGGGCCTCTCGCATTTCCGTAGCACTATTTGCTATTTTGAGTCACATGCAAATGTGGTGAGACCGAATCGAGGTTATACAGTAAATATGGCAACGCAAAACAGTTCTTTTAGTCAGACCGAGAAAAGTCTCAAGAGATTGAAAACCAAAAAACCTCGCAGCGCAGTGGCCGCGAAGTACTTGACCTCGTACCACCCGATCCCGTCGCCCTCTTTCGGCGACGCCTGCACACACAGGATCGCATTAGCAACATGCCGAACGCTCCCCGCACCGTGAAGGATGTCCCCGCGCAGGAGTTCGTGATTGCGCTCGCGCAGTACTTCCGCTCCACCGGCAAGGTGAGACTCGCCTCCACCATCCATCTACACGGGTTCCCGTGGATTTCTCGTGGAGAAAGGCGACTGGGAGCGCGGGACTCGACCGCCGCGATGAGGCGACGCGAGGCGATGACGCGCGTGCGAACTCGACCAGTCGATTCGCCGTGTCTTTATCCGAGCGTCGCAGTCGTCGCGATGCGATTCGGGTCGCCGCATCGTCTCGTGCGGTCGCGCTCCCGCGCTCCCATCATCGCGTATTTTTTAGGGTTTGCGGGCAGGACCGTGTTTTCCGCGCGCAGTTGGCGAGGGTGTGCCGTCGTGCACGGATCGCCGGGGACCGCACTCGTTGACGGCGGACGTCCAGGACGTCGTCGAGAGTGTAGTCCCGGCGATGGACGCTCGATCCGTCCCTTCATCGGGCTCGCGCGCGCCGAACACGCGCCATCTTCGGGTCGGCTCGATGCCGCCTGAAACCTTCCTGCCCGTGTGTGTTTTTCCTGTCTTGAGGGATGCGTCCCGTCCCCCTGGGCTCTCACGAAACCCATCATCACCGCGTCACCAACGAACGCATCGCTGACCATCCGTCCCCCAATCCTATCTACTCACAGATGGAGGTCCCCACCTGGGTCGACATCGTGAAGACTGCCTCGTACAAGGAGCTCGCGCCCTACGACCCCGACTGGTTCTACATCCGCGCGGCGTCCATGGCTCGCAAGCTCTACGTGTCCGGCAACATGGGTGTGGGTGCCTTCCGCAAGAACTACGGCGGTGCCCGTAACGACGGCGTCTGCCGCTTCCACCACGCCATCGGTTCCGGTTCCGTCGCTCGCGCCATCCTTAAGCAGCTCGAGTCTGTTGGTGTTGTGGAGAAGGGTCCCAAGGGTCGTCGCATCACCCCCTCCGGGCAGCGTGATCTCGACCGCATCGCGGGCCGCGTCGCCGTCTCCGCCTAAGCGACGGCAAAGATTGTACGTTTAGCCGACACATTTAGCGAATGTAATTAAACCGGCTACACGAAATAACCCTCCGTTATCCGCTCGCACGTCCAAGTGTTGCCATCAGGTATACGACGACGGCCAAATAAATCTGTTGAAAACTTCCATCGCACGCGCCGGAGGATACGGACTCAGTGTGTCGCGTCCACCAACGAAATCTCGCGCGTCGCGAGTGGAACGAGAGTGTGTCAACCCTTTATCGAGTTTACAAGGCTAAGAAGAAGCTACGAGCAATTTTTCCGTCTTGCGGCGGGTCGCAGACCCCTGCGCCACGCCATACCCAAAAGACACCCACCCTCGCGAGGCTTACGCCTTAGCCGCCTTAGCCGCGGCGAGCTTGCTGCCCTTCTTGCAGTACCTCTGGTTGAGGAGGAACTTGGTATCCATGCCCTTGGTCGACCTCTTCGCGTGCTTCTTGGGCTTCTTGATGCCTGCGCAGGGAGAGAGAGAGGATGGAAAGGTCAGAGGAGGGATGAATTCCTACGCGCGCGTGAGAGAAAACCCTGAAAACCCTCGCGCTCGACGCCGGAAACCCGACGCGAGCGCGCAATCGAGGCGGATGCGGCCGGGTGTGCGCCGCGAACGAGTCCGTAGACATCTAACGGAACCGGATCACGCGGTCGCCGGGCCCCGGGGACCCGCGCGACCGGCGGAGGCGGCCCCATCGTGGCGCACTCCGCACGGCTACACCCGTCACACAGCCGCACGCCCCGGAAAAAATCTCGTTGCCGGATCTAGGGTCTGCACGCACCGTTGCGGTGGTTCTTGTACGACTGGTTGTGCGCGGTGTGGTTAGTGGACTTGGCCATCTTTGCTAAGGCTCGGTGCTACGTCAAGACGCGCGGTGAGAAGAGGGTGAGCGCGGAAGGCCGGCTTTCCTGAAGACCGTGATTGGCTCTGTTTGACAAAATGTCCGGCCTCTTTTTGTTGGCCGGTTGACCAAAAAACTGGAAACAATGGAAAAAACTCGAGAGAAGAGGAACAGACACTGTTGACTTGACCAGCGTCGCGTGCGTCGAATCGGGGTCGACGGGACGAGATGGCGTATAACCTGTACCAGGTGCAGGGTTCGCGCGCGTGGGTCGAGGTGAGACGCCGACGAAGGACCGAGCTTCCCCCGACTGACCGCTGACACCCCGTGACCCATCTTCCAAATCCAGCAAATCGTCAAGGAGGAAGCTTTCAGGGCTAAGTTCTGGAAGGACCGGGCGCTTCGACGACCCGACAGCGACGAGGACGCCGACGACGATGACGACGACAAGAGCGAACGTCAAAGCGTGAGGTCCGTCAGAACCGCCCGGCGGTCCACCAGGTCGACGCGAGTTTCGATTGAGAGTCGATCCACAACCTCAACAAACAAAACTTCAACCACCACGGTGCTGCGGCGCAGGCTGGATAAGTTGGAGGACCAGCTCAGGAAGGAGAGGACGGCGAGGCTGGAGGTAGAGAAGAGGCTGGCTATGATGAAAGTCGACGAACGCGCTTCGGAGGGTGGGAGCGAGTGAGGATCGATCGTTCAATCGCGTGCATTCGTGTTCATCATTTTCTTCTCGTCGTGTTCCCCGTTTCGTCGCACGTGTTCACGCCAGCACGTGTTCACGCCAGCCGAGCGCTCCTTCGGGGTTTGGGGGGATCCTCCTCCGCGGGGTTGGCAGCCAGGCTGACCGCCCTCACCACCTCGCTCCCAACCCCCGGCAGACCCGCCTCCAGCTCCGTCACCATCGTGGTGAAGTACTTCTTCACGGTGGTGGTGAGGCCGGTGAGCCGGCCCCGAAAGTCGCCAAATTCCGCCAAACTCTTCTCCTCGGTGAAGAACTCCTCCAGATCCTTCTCCACCGCCTCCGTCAGCAGCTCCAACGTCGACTCCGCGTCGCCCTGGATGTACTCGAAGAAGTTCTTCCTCAGGCTGTCCTCCTCCATCCAGTAGTACCCGTAGCCGTACGTCCACTTGAGCACCCGGCGGCACTCGGCAATCTGCTCCATGGCCTCGAGCACAAACTTGAGCTGGGAAACCGGGGTGTTCTGAAGGTCCCCGAGACGCATGATCTTCGCCTCCCTCATCTCGTCCAAGTCCTTCGCAGCCTTGGTCTGCGACGCGCCGTGAGCCGCCCACCGCTCGTAGTAGTGGGTGTACCTCTCGATGGACTGCTTCGCCGCCAGCCTCCGCTTCTCATCCTCGCTGGCGCCCTCCTTCTCCTTGGACGTGGAGTACTTGTTGCACGCGTAGTATCCGCCCGTGCGTTCCCCGTGCTCGCTCCACTTACCGCTGCACATCCAGCAAAAGTCGTACTTGCACTGCGCGCAGGTCATGTGCATGCACCCCGAGCTCTTCTCGATGGGCCGCTTGCACGCGGGGCAGGGCTTGGTGTTGGCCAAGATCCAGTTCAGGTTCTCCGACTCGGCGCTGTTCTTCACCAGCCACTTGCGCACAGTGTCGCAGTCCACCGGCCGGTGCGCGTCCTCCTGGCACGACCAGCAGAACGACGCCCCGCAATCGCAGTGCACGTCCACACCTCGCCCCTCCCCCCGGCCCCCGCTCGAGGAAACTTGAGCGTCGTCGCACAGCACAGCCACCTCGCACCCCGCGCCCGTGCACCACTTCACCCGCGGGTTATCGTCCACCCAGCTCCTCCACTTGAACACGTCCAGCTTTAACACGCTCTCCTCCCGCAGGTACATCTTGGCCATTGAATCGGGCACCCGCCGTTTGCACCCGTCCTGCGGGCACCTCAGGTCCAACACGGTGGGACCGTCGGACACCGCGTTCTCCAGGTAGCCGCTCCAGCAGGTGGCGCAGAAGTTGTGCTCGCATCCCACGTGCGTGTGCTCGGTGGCGGGGAACTCGTCGTAGCACACCGCGCACGTCACCTCCCTCGGATCATCGTCCCCGTTCGCCACCCCGTTCGTCTCCCCGTTCGTCTCCGTCGACTCCAACGCCGACTCCAACGCCTCCAAACCGAACTTTTCCCGGACGGCGTCCTCGTCGCCGAACCACGTGTCGTTCACCGCGTTGACGTTCCACTTGTGCGCCCTCAGGAGCTGGGTGGCGTCGTCGGGGGTGACCTGCAGCACCTGCGTGACCCCGCGCACGGCCTCCCTCTGCCGCTCGAGCACCTGCTCCGCGTCCAAACATCGGTACTGCTCCCTCTTGCTCCCTCCGTGCGCCTCGACGCCGGAGAGCATGACGTTGCCGTAGTCGGCTTCGCCCTCGTCGGGGTCGCTGTCGTCCGTGTCCTGGGTGCCGGCGTCCTGAGACATGTACGCGTCCGGGGAGTCGTACCCGTCGGAGTCACCGTAGTCCTCGCAGTCGCTCATGCTGCGCTAATGAGGTCGCGTCAGATCTGATATTGGTCGGTTCCGAGGGGAGGCGGGGCGTCGGGGGTCTGTCGCCCCGCTACGCGACGGGCGCGCAGGGTTCGGGGAGCGACCTCGACGCGCCTTAGATCCCCTGAATCGAGATCGCGGGGGGAAATGGGGAGTCGCCCCTTCCAAGTGGACTCGCGCGCGGCGGAGTGGAGCCACGGGCGTAACGAAGATGCAGAGGAAAACTGACGTCGATCACAGCTGGACTTCAAAAGGGGTACAAACTTCCTCGGAAGACTTCAGAGTCCGCCTCACGCGCGACACGCACTCAAGGATGTCGTTCGATTTCTTCAACCAGAACGCGGCGCAGCCCGGCGGCGGCCCCGAGGTCGGCCCCAACGGCGAAGAGAGTGAGTCATCCGGCCCCCGACCCGCCACGCGTCCACCCGGATCCGGAACGTTTTCTCAGATCTCAGTCAGGGTGCCCACAACCCGGGAGTCGGGCCTCGTTCTCGCGTATCCGCCGCCCTGACGTCGCGTGATCCCCCCAAAAACCCGCAGTTCTCATCGACGTTCAGTGCGGACGCATCATCGTCGAGAACAAGACCATGAAGCCCGACGACCGCAAGGGAAAGCTTCGGATCTGCAAGGCGACCGACGGTCTGACCCACCTGATGTGGGGCCCGCGCGCGGAGGGCATGCCCTTCAACCCCGACGACGACTTCATCATCTTCCCGCAGGAGGCGCAGATGAAGTTCATCCCGAAGCCCGGATGTTTCGTCATCAAGTTCCCCGACGACGCCAGCCGCAACATGTTTTTCTGGTCGCAGGAACCCAAAGGGAAGGTTGAGGACGACAAGCTCACCGCCGACGTCAACGCGGCGCTCAACGGCGAATCCCCAGAGTCGGCGAACGAGCAGGCGGAGCTCATGCAGATGCTCGGCGCGGGAGGTGCCGGGCTGGCGGCGCGTGACCCGAGCGGCGGGCCCGTCGCGGCGAGGGCGCAGGCGGTGCGGGCCGCGCACGAGGCGGCCAACTCGGCCCTCGCCCAGCCCCAAACGGAGACCCCCGCGGTCAACACGGCCGCCGTCCCGGAGACACCCGCCGCGCCCGCCAAGGGACCCGACCCCGACGCGGGAACCGCCGTGCCCCCCTCGGTGGTCAACGCGGAGGCGCTCAGGGCGGCGCTGGGCAGCGTGGGAGCGACGCCCTCGTCCACCCCGGGCGCGGGTGCCATCGACGCGGCGGCTATGGCGGCGGCGCTGGCGGGCGCTAACCAACGGAGGTCCGCCGGTCCCGGCCTGTCGGACGTGCTCACCCCGGACACTGTCGGTGAGATGCTCCGCGATGGGGACGTGCGCCAGAGGCTGATGGAGCACCTGCCGGAGGAGCACAGGTCGACGCAGGACCTCGAGGAGCTCCTCCGGACGCCGCAGTTTCAGAGCCAGCTCGAACGGTTCAGCCACGCGCTGCAAAGCGGCCAGATGGACCTGGCGCAGTTCGGGCTCAACCCCGGCGCGGGATTCAGCATCGCCGACTTCCTCACCGCGATCAAGAAGCAGGTGGAGGAGAAGGAGAGTGGCGACGCGATGCAGGAGTGAACGCGGCGATCGATTGTTTCCAGGATTGTTTCCAGGATTGTTTCGTGACGATTAAATTACGCGCCTATTCATCGTCCTCGGGGTCGGGCTCGGCGAGACCCAAGTTGATGAGGAACTGTCTCTCCATCTTGTCGAACTCCTCGTCAGCCTTGTCCTCGTCCGTGAGCACCTTCCTCGAGGATTTCTTCTTCTCAGCGCGAGCCGCCGCGGCTTCTTCTTCCTTCTTAGCTGCCGCCGCAGCCGCCTCCTCCGCCGCCATCCGCCGCTCCAGCTCCTCGATCTGCGCCTCCCTGCCCTCCAACCGGCCGTCCACGTCCTTCACGCGGTCCGTCTCTCGACGCAGGAAACCTTCCATCTGTGCCTTCTCACCGTTAGTCGCGCGACGTAAGGACCGGGGCAGCTCCATGACGTGCAACACGCCCGCCGCGTCGCCAACCGCCAGGAGCTGCTCCTTCTTCTCCTCGGGCCTGGGCCAAAACCTGATACATCCGATGTCCCCGCTGCACACCCGCACCGTCTGCACGGGCTTGTCGGACTTGGAGGTGAAGTCCCAGACGTCAATCTCGCCGCTGCTCTTGGCGATGTACACGACGCCCGGCCTGGTCGGGGAGAAGGCACCCACGGACAGGTAAACGTCCGACGTCGGCGCCGAGAATATCGGCATCCGCGATCCCTCCGCGAAAAGCTTGAACGTCCAGTTGCCCACCGACAGCGCCACGTCCGGGAAGAACGGCGACCTCTCCAGGCTCCTGACCGGCCCCTCGTGGAAGTGGGACACCATCCTGGACGCGTCCATCGGAACCGTCTCGTCGTCCTCACGCATCTTGAAGTCGCACTGCGCAACCTCGCCAGCCATGCCCGTCGCCCAGAACGTGGACTTACCGGCGTCGAGGTCGATGAAGTCGAGCGAGATGGCCTGTAAGATACCGGCAACCTCCCCGCGTGTCATCTTGCACTCGTGCGAGGGTGCCCACTCCATCAACTTCGTCTTGGGGTTCTTCGTAAGCTCGGTGGGCCAGAATAAAACCCGTCCATCCGCCGACGTCGTGGCGAAAAAGTCGCAGGACTCCGCCTTGGCCACCTCACCTCCGCGACCTACGCTGACGGGACCCAGCCACTTGACGTCGGTGACGGGCAGGACGTGCGACATGGCCGCCTCGGACAGCTGCTTGGGACGGCACACGGGCGGGCCGACGGCGCCGGCGCCCTCGCCACCCTTCGAGCGCCGGATCTGGTACGCCATAATCTCCTCCCCGATGTCGCGCGTGTCCCAAATCACGATACGACCGTCCGCCAAACCGCCCGCTATGATGTCAGATCGTTCGGGGTTGAACGCGAACGAGTGCACGTCCACGGGAGCCTCCAGCACGTACTGGGGGTTGATCGGATCGGTGAAGTGCCACACGAGCACGGAACCGGGCCTGGCCTGGCCGCCAGCCTCCACCCGCTCCTCGAACGAGTGCGGCTCGACGCACGACACCGCGAGCGCCAGCTTATCGCTCGGCTTCCAGTCCACGCACGACGCTTTCCTCCCCTTGCTGTGGGTGAGGGATGAGAAGGACATGGTCTCCTTAATTTCCTCCGTCCCGCCATCCTCCGCCGCTTCGTCTTCGTCGTCAAACTGGCCCAACAGTTCGAGCTCGTCCTCGTAGTAATTGAACACCGAGTTCTCCAGCAGCATGTGCTCCATGTCATCCTGGATGCGCAGAAGGAACGTGGCGAGCTCACCTCCGTTGACCATGTGCGCCTTGGCCTCCTCCGGGTCCATCAGCCTCGGCTCCGTCTGCGTGACCATGGGCTTGGGGGGACCCGGCGTGGCCTGTACCTCCATCTCGCCAACCGTGGGTACAGCCTGAACCCCGGTGTCCAGGTGGGTCATGACCTCAAACTCGAGCTGCTCCTTCTTGGGCCGTACCTCGCACCGGCTCGAGTCGAACAGGTCGAGGGCGTCGGCGTCGCCAAAGTTGCACGGCCGGCCAAACTCCGAGTAGGGTCGCGACAGCGTGATCACCACGGGGGGTTCCTTGTCCGGTTTGATCGTCATGGCGTCGATCTCAGCCTCCGTCGACCCGTCGGTGACCCACGGGCGGATGGTCTGGGGACCCGCTCGCGCCCTCGGTGGCTTCTTGTTGCGCTCAGCCTGCGCGGCTGCCTCGGCGGCGGCGGCTTCAGCGGCTGCGGCTTCCATCGCGACCGCCTCATGGGCCTCAAACTCGAACCTGTCCGCCGTTTCCTTGGTGCACGCCAGCTCGAAGTTGGCGCCGTCGCCGTAGGTATCGTCGGGGTTGTACCTCAGGAGGATCGGGTCGTAGTCCGCGGCCTCGATCGCGGACCTGGCGGGCTCGAAGCAGGACAGCGCGCCCCTGAACTGGATGTCCCCGGTGATGAGCTCCTTGGCGACCGTCTTCATTGGCAGCTCCGGGCCCACGTCCTCCAGCCCCGCGATCTCTCGGGTTTGATCTGCATCGGTGAGGGGCGGAACGCGTCAGCGTCGGGGTTTGGAGGGACACGGGCGGGTCGTCGGTGCAGGGCGAGGGGCTGAGGGAACGGGAGGACGAATCTCTCACCCGTGAGAAACAGGGACGCTACTCCCGCGGGAATGGGGGGGGGCTCGGGCTCCCCGGCCTCGACCGGCTCGGGTTCGGCCGGGGCATCGGCATCCGCATCGATCGGGGTGGGCTTCTCCTCGGCCTCAGCCGGGGGAGCCACCTCCGCTGCCACCGCCTCGGGCTCACCCATGGTCAGTGTGCCCCGGTCAAATCAGAGTTGAAGTTTTTGAAGCGCTCGAGCCAAATCGGGAAAGCCAAGAAACGAGGGGTCGTCGCCCGAATTCCCAACAGAGAGCGCCGCGCAACCGAGACGTGCCGTCGCGTCACCCGAGGGCCGGAGTCAGCAAGATGACCGTTCCAGGCAACATGGACGTCGAGCCCCTGTACTGCGCCGAGCAGATCAACGTCCCGCCCGAGCTCGCGGACGTGCTCAAGTCGTACACCAAAGAGGTCGTTCGCCGTCAGCCCCACGACCTGTACGAATTCAGCGCCAAGTACTTCGCCGAGCTGGCGGAGGTGGCGAGGACGGCGGTGGTGGATATCGTGCCGCCGACGGTGGATCAGATCAAGGCTGCGTTCGAAGGGGCGGGGGGTGTCGGGACGCTCAGCGACCTGAAGGCGAAGTGCGTGGGGGCGGGGGTCATGGGCTCGACGGTGGATCAGGCGTTCCAGCTCGGGGAATTCGAGGAGAGCATCGCGGATCCCAAGACGCCGCTGGTGATGCTGCTCACCATGACCGACGCGACGTTCGTTGGCATCGTGGCGAGCCTGTTCGACGTGTTCGGCACGGTGAAGGAGGGCGAGGACGACCCCAGCCTCAGGGCCGGCAGCTTCCTCGAGACGTTCATCACCCTCACGGAGAAGGATCCCTCCATGACCGCCGACCGGCTCAACGAGCTCAAGGAACAACTCCCCAAGGCGGAAGGAGAGGACGCGAAGGACGAGGACGTGACTATCACGTTCGCGGACGTCATGAAGACGGAGGCGTTCCAGGCCATCTTAGAGGCGAGCGAGTGAGCTTGTATTTAATGAAACTAAGAGTTAGTCGCTCTCAAACGATCTCGCTTATACATTATCGTCGTTTCCATCCTGATCCTCCTTTGGCTCGGGCATCTTGGACAGCTTCTTGCCCGTGAGCTGCAGCAGCAACGAGTTGGCCATCACGCCGATGGACGAGAACCCCATGAGCCCACCCGCGACGCTGGGCGTGAGCGCCAGGCCGGTGAAGGGCAGGAGGACCCCGGCGGCGATCGGAATGCCAACCGCGTTGTACGCAAAGGCCCACCCGAGGTTCTGCTTGATCTTGGCGAACGTCGCCTTGCTGAGCTCGATGGAGTCCACCACCTGCGAGGGTGAGTCCCCGAGGAGCACGATGGACGCCACCTCGGACGCCGCGCCCACCCCGCCCGCCATCGCCACGCCGACGTCAGCCTGCGCGAGGGCGGCGGCGTCGTTGATGCCGTCGCCCACCATGGCGACGGACGCGCCTTGCGACTGGAGTTTCTCAACCAGCTGAGCCTTACCCTCCGGTTTCACGTCGCCGTAGATGTCCCCCTTGGCGATGCCCAGTGACGTCCCCACGCTCTCCGCGGTCTCCTGCCGGTCCCCGGAGAGGAGCACGGTTCGAAGGCCCCTCTTCTGGAGCCTGGCGATCGCGGATGCCGCGTCCGGTCGGACCTCATCCTCCATCTCGAGCACCCCCGCGACGCGTCCGTCGATGGAGACGAACACCGGGGTACGTCCCGGGCTGGATGACGACGCCGCGGTCGCGATCTCCGGCGGCACCGAACCGGTATCCCCGCCGGTCACAAACTGCAGCGTCCCCACGGCGACTTTCTTACCGCGAACCACGCCGACGGCGCCCGCTCCGGGCTCCTGCCGGAAGCTGTCGTCGTCCACGTCTGGAAGGGATCCAGACGCCGCGGCGACCACCGCGAGCGCGAGCGGGTGCCTCGAGTTCTTCTCCACCGCGGCGGCGGACGTGATGACGTCAGCCTCGTTGAGACCGTGACGCACCGCAACCTTCCTCACCACGGGCCGGCCCACGGTGAGCGTCCCGGTTTTGTCAAACACGACGGTGTCCAACGTGTGCGTCCGCTCCAGCACGTCACCGCCGCGGATCAGGAGCCCGTGCCTGGCGCCGAGTGACGTACCCACCAACACCGCGGTGGGAGTGGCCAGCCCCAGCGCGCACGGGCACGCCACGACGAGCACGGACGCCGCCATCTGGAGGCCCAGGAGGAGCGGCGCGTTGGCGCCAGTCACAGCCGCGGACGCGAGCACCTTGGGGAAGATCTTGGTTCCGATCGTGGACCAGAACGCGAACGTCGCCGCGCTCGCGCCCATGACCCCATACGTGAACTTTCCGCTCACCTCGTCCGCCAATCGTTGCACGGGCGCCTCCCTCTGCTGCGCAGCCTCGACCATGCGAACGATCCCGGCCACCTGGGTCTCCTCGCCCGAGCTCACCACTCGCACCGTGATGGCCCCGTCGCAGTTGACCGTCCCGGCGCTCACCTCGTCGCCCTCGCGCTTGGCCCGCGGGATGGGTTCGCCGTTGATCGCCGCCTCGTCCACCTGGCTCACGCCCTTGACCACCACGCCGTCCACCGGTATCCTGTCACCCGGCAGCACCAGGATGGTATCCTCCGGCTGGATCACGGACGTGGGCACCGTCCGGTAATACTCACCCCCGTTCGAGTCGTCGACACCCTTGGGCACGAGCCTCGCGGTCGGCGGCAGGAGATTGAGCAGCGCGCTCATGTCGCTCGTCGCCCTGAGCTTGGCCCGCTCCTCCACCGCCCTGCCCAGCAGCACGAACGCGAGCAGCATCACGGGCTCCTCGAAAAATGTCGGCCATCCGAGCTTGGGAAGCATCACCGCCGCCGTGCTCATGCCGAAGGACGCGAGCGCGCCGAGGGACACCAGCGTGTTCATGTTGGGCCCGCCGCTCTTGAACGAGTTCCACCCGTCCACGAATATCTCCCGGCCGGGACCCAACATGGCGAACAGCGACAGCCCCGCGTGCACCGGCGTGCTGCAAAACACCTTCAAAAACGCCGGCGGGCAGCACCCCTGGACCATATGAGACGCGTGTCCAATCAGGCACGTCGCCGCGAGCGCCCACGCCACCACCACCCGCTTAGTGCTCTCCCGGATCCGCGCTAACCTATCCTCGCGTTTGCTCAGCGCCGCGTCCATCGCGGACACGTTGGACACCGCCACCCCGCACGCCTCCCGCACCGAGGTTGGGAAACCCCGCTCCGTTACCGTCTCCGCCAGTTTCTCACCCACCGCGCGCACCGCGTTCACCACCTGGTCCTCGAAGTTGGCCGTCACAACCGCGACTCTATCGGGAATAGGCGCGTTGACGTCGACGCCGACCCTGACCAGCGCGGACTCGTTGGCGAGGTTGACGGATGCGGACACCACGGCGGCGTCCGCCTCGAGGGTCTTGCGCACGTTCGCGGCGCACCCGCCGCAGTGCATCCCGCGGACGTCCAGCATGACCACCTCCTCCAGCCACCGCACGTTGACGTCGCCGCTCTGCCCGTCGTTCGTCGAGAAGGACGCGGTGGCGGACGCGTTGAGCCGCGAGGCGTCGCCGCCGCCGCCGCCGCCGCCCTGGCCGAATCGGGGTCCCATTCCTCCGCCGTTGCCCCCGCCGCACCGCTCGAACGCGACGTAGGCGCCGGTGGCCAACGCCGCGGACGTGGCGGCGCCGACGGCCACCTGCCTGCGACTCCACCCGTCGTCGGTGTACCCCATCGCCCGCTTGCAGCAGTCGCGAAGGGTCTGGCCCTCGGGCACCAGTCCTATCTTTTGGAAGAAAGCGTCGCATTTCGCGCAACGATCGACGCGCGGGCGGCGGTGGTGACGGCCGCACGGGAACCCTGGGGCGCACGGCACGAGCGGCGTGGGCCCGAGACCGCGCGGTGGGGCGCCCCCGCGGATGCTCAGCGCCGGTCGGAGCGGCTCGCGTCGCGCCAACGCCGCGGGCCTGGGGCACGCGACGCTCGGGGAGACAATCGTCCGAGTCATCTTTCGGGTGCCGCATCGCGCCCTCACGCGGTCGTTACCGCTCGCCCTGAGCCTCAGGGTCGGCGCGGCGACGTGCGACGTCGTCATCGCGAAAGACATGGTCGATGTACCCAGCCGATGGCTCCAACGCCCGGCTCCGTGGTGCGTCGCGGCTGCCAATGCTCCGTTGAGACGACGTGCCGAACCCTGATGCTCAGGGCCAACGAGATCTCACTCAACTCCTTCCTGGATCGGGCTCTGTTCCTTGACCCCGTGTGACTCGTCATTCTTTGGTCTATTTCTCCCCATTCAAAAATGATCCAAAAATCCACTCAGCGGCGATTTTCGGCCACCTGTTCAAGTTCCGACCGATCTCAACAAGCACCAACCGCCGACGCCACTAGACGGAGCGCGTCCGAAGAGACAGCCTTTCGTATCGTCAATCGACCATGGACGTCGAACTCATCGCTGCTGCCATCGGCGTTCCTGTCTGGGCCCTCGTGCCGATGGCCCTCGCGGCCGCGGCGGTGCTGGTCTTCATCCTCGACGGCCTCTCGCACTCCGTGCTGAAGCCCGGCAAGAGCCCGCCGGTCATAGGCACCACGCCAATCGTCGGCGGCATGATGGAGTTCCTCAAGGGACCCATCGGTCTCATGGCCAGGGCCTACCCCAAGTACGGCGAGGCGTTCACCGGTGAGTTTCGCTCCAAAATCCCTCCCCTTCGTCCCGATCGCGGCGCCGATTGACCGCCACTTGGAGGCCACGTCGCCCGGAGATCGCCGAATTCGCGAAATTTCCCCCGCCGACGCCCACCCTGACCGCGCCTTTCCCCCGCTTCATTCCACAGTCCCGGTGTTCCACAAGCGCATCACCTTCCTGATCGGCCCCAAGGTCTCAGAGCACTTCTTCAAGGCGAGGGACACGGAGATGTCCCAGAAGGAGGTGTACGAGTTCAACGTGCCAACCTTTGGCAAGGGTGTCGTCTTCGACGTTGACCACACCACCCGCGCCGAGCAGTTCAGGTTCTTCGCCAGTGCGCTCAAGTCCGACCGCCTCCGCCAGTACGTGGGCATGATGGTCAAGGAGGCGGAGGTTTACTTCGCCAAGTGGGGCGATGAAGGCGAGGTGGACCTCCTCGACGTCCTCTCCGAGCTCATCGTGTTAACCGCGTCGCGGTGCCTGTTGGGCCGCGAGATTCGCGAAACTCTGTTCGCCGAGGTGACCACCCTGGTCCACGACCTGGACAAGGGCATGGTTCCCCTCTCCGTGTTTTTCCCCTACGCCCCCATCGAGGCGCACCGCAAGAGGGACAAGGCGCGGAAGGACCTGGCGGCCATCTTCGACAAGGTGATCCAAGGCCGAAGGGAGAGCGGAAGCACCGAGCCCGACGTCCTCCAGACGTTCATCGACGCCAGGTACAAGGACGGCTCGAGGCTGACCAACGACCAGGTGCTGGGCATGCTCATCGCCGTGCTCTTCGCCGGTCAGCACACTTCCTCCATCACCTCCACCTGGACCGGCCTGTTATCCATCGCCAACAAGGACCGCATCTTCCCCAACCTGGAGAAGGAGCAACGGACGGTGATGGAGAAGCACGGGGATAAGATCGATTTCGACGTCCTCGCCGAGATGGACGAGCTCCACTTCTGCATCAAGGAGGCGCTCAGGATGCACCCGCCCCTCATCATGCTCCTCAGGCAGTGCCACGTCCCTTTCGAGGTGGAGACCACCGAGGGCAAGAAGTTTGTCGTCCCCAAGGGCCACATCGTCGCCACCTCCCCCGCGTTTGCGCACCGCATGGACAAGGTGTACACCGAACCGGAAAAGTACAAACCCGAACGGTTCAAGGGTGACAAGCCCGAGGACAAGAACGCGTACGCGTCCTTCATCGGGTTCGGCAGCGGGCGGCACGGATGCATGGGAGAGACGTTCGCGTACATGCAGATCAAGACCATCTGGTCGCACCTGCTCCGCAACTTTGACTTTGAGCTCGTGGGCGACTTACCAGAGCCCGACTACGAGGGGATGGTCGTCGGCCCCAAGCACCCGTGCACCGTGCGGTACAAGCGCCGCAAACTCTGAGCCGGTGGTGCGATCGTAGTACCGGACCCCGCAGCAGCCGCGTAATTAAAAAATTTAATGTCACATAAGCTCGTTCATCATCCAACAGTCTCCGCCGTAGCTGCGTAACGAGAAACCTTCAAGTCACAAACGTGTCCAACTCCACGCTGAGAGCCATTTTCAACAGCGCCGTTGGATCATGAGCAACCGCCGGGTCCTGTCCCTGTTGGCGCGCCGGCTCGAGGCGGTCCGGCTCGCGCCGTCGACGTCCTCGATCGAGGGCGTCAGGCAATTGAGCTGCCTGGGTCGGGGGAGCGCCGCGGGGTCCGCGCTCGGCGAGGATCGATGGGCCACCCACTCCACCGGTGCGTCTGTACCCTCTGTGGCGCACTGGGCGGAGTGGAGACGGGGGATGAGCAAGTCCAAGTGGCCGTTCCCGAAGAGCGGCGGCGTCGAGGGGTTCCCGGATCAGTACGTGCGCAGTATTAAGCGCAGGGTGACCAAGAAGCAGCACCACGCGGGTACGTGCGCCACGCCGGGACCGCACCTTTGTCCCTAACCCTAGTACCCGACGCAAACACACGATACGATCGCGCATTTCCAACCAACGCAGTCACTGAGCACGTGTCGTCGCTCACCACCTTTCGATCCAATCAACGCAGGTCAGAACAAGGTCCCGGATGCCAACCCGGGGGTGTTCATCGGCCAGCTCCCGGAGAGCGGCCTGGAGAGGCACTTACGGGACGTGTCCGAGGACGCCAGGGCGGCGATGGTGACCATCCTGGACATCGAGTCGGCGGATACGAACAAGCCGGACCTGCCCTCGATGGAGACGATCGACGCAGAGGAGAGCGAGGAGCACCGGCTCAAGGCGGAGAGGCGGGAGAGCGAGAAGCAGAAGGAGGAGGCGCACAGGGCTGCGCGCGTGGCGGTGAGGGACGAGTTTGGGGGTTCGTCGGCGACTGGCCGGCGGAAAACCTCGGTGGCGCGGGTGACACTTCGACCCGGCGAGGGTGCCATCACGATCAACGACAACTCGTTCGACAGGCACATCCCCGACATCAACCACCGCGGGTTGATGTTAAGGCCTTTCCTGGTGACGAACACCATGGGTTTGTTCGACTTGAAAGCCACCGTTCACGGCGGCGGCATATCGGGGCAGGCGCAGGCCATCAGACACGGCATCGCGCGCGCGCTCGAGCTGTACGAACCCGCGTTCAGGCCCGCGCTTAAGAAGGACGGTATGCTCACGCGTGACCCGAGGAAGGTTGAGAGGAAAAAGCCGGGCAGGAAGAAGGCGAGGAAGGCTTTCCAGTGGGTCAAGCGTTAGCGTCGTCGTTTGTTGTCATGTACTAGGCACCGGCGTTCAGTCCTCGAGTATCTTGCGCAGGTCTTCCAGATCCGCGCCCCCGCCCACCGCCTCCAGCACCTTGCGCGCCATGTCCTTCGTCGCACCGCCCTCCGGGTCCAACGCGTCCTCCTCCGCCATCGCCATGAACCCCTCCATCTCGCGTTCCAGCCGGTCTCGAATGGCCATCGCCTCGTCCCGGCTCCGCTTCGCATCCTCCAGCCGCGCCTCCATCGCCGCGATGTGCGCGTCGATCTCCGCGTCGTCGATGTCGTCCATGTCGTCCAGCGGGGTGACCACGGGTCCCCGGGGTTCCGCCCTGTGCGCGTCCACGACACGAGCCGCGAGGCCCTCGCGGTACTCCTCGATGGTGTGTCCCATGCTTTCCAGCTCCGCCACCACCTCGGGCGGGTACACCACCCTTTCAGCTTTGACCATTTCGTCGAATTCATCCAGCCTGGCGCCGGCGAGCTGCTCGACCATTCGCGCCGTCTCGGCGTCCAGCGATCCTTCCTTCTCGAGCTGGAGCTTGAGCGCCTCGAGCTCGGACAAAGCCGCCGTGGTGCCGCCCACCAGCTCCTCCCTCATGGCTCGGATCCTACTCGAGAGGTCCCCGTGGAGACCGTCGAGCTCCTCCATCGTCGCGCCGGTCTCTAAACCCTGGAGTTGCTCCGACGTCGACTTCAGGTCCGCCTTTAGGGCGGCGGCCTCGTCCTCGAGCTGAGCCTTCAGAGCCTCGTACTCCGCATCGGCGTCGAGAGATCTCAACGTCGGTAAATCGTTCCCGCCAAAGCTGAGCTCGGGAAGATCCGGGTGGGGCTCCACGCCCACGGCGGCGAAGACGGCATTCGGCGTGGGCGAGCGGGCGTGAGAAGGGGACCCGGAAGGCTCGGCCATCTCGCGCGTTCGGGTTCCGTGCGCCGGGGTGTGTGCAGGGGCGGACCGCGACAACTTGGAAAGTACCACGTGAAAGTAACACTCTGAACTAAATATTGCGTCGGCGGGCGCCGGTCAGCATCCCGGAGGCTGCGTCCGCGGGTGCGTCATGCTCACGCAGGACATGATCGCCACCGCCGCGGTCTCCACACGCAGCCTGAGCGGCCCCAAGCCCACCGGCCTCGCACCGGCCGCCACCAACAACTCCACCTCCTCCGGCGTGAAGTCACCCTCCGGCCCCACGATGAGCACGCCACCGCCGTCCTCGCCGTAGTACCCGGCGTCCACGTCATCGCCCGTCCTCGTATCCGCGGCGGACATGACCTCACTCAGCGGCGGTGCACCCGCGGCGCACAGCAACGCCACGGGAGCGCGTCGCACCGCCTCGCACAGCTGTGTCATGTTCGCGGGCGGACGCACCTCGAGCCGGTGACGACGTAGGCACTGCTTGGCGGAGGCAGCTGCGACGCGCTCCCACCGTCCTTCCCGTCCCGACCGTTCCGTGTCGTCGTCGTCGCCGTCGTCCTTGCCTTTCTTCCGCGCACCCTTCTTGTCCTGCGACGACCCACCGACGGAGTTGGAGCGTTCGGTGAGCGTCGGTATCAGCGACGCGGCTCCGAGCTCGGAGCACTTCTCCACGAGCCAGTCCGCGCGTCCCCCCTTGAGGCTCCCGCACGCCACGGCGACGTCCCACCGTGGACCGGCGAACGGGATCCGCCTGACTTCCTCCACGGCGGCCACCGCGGCCACGCCCCCGTCCCTCCCGCTGCCCTCCATGCCCACGAGCTCCGCGATAACCAAACCCCCGGCGCCGTCGCACACCTCGAGCCGATCCCCGGGCTTGAGCCTGAGCGCCTTGGTGGCGTGCCTCGATTCCTCGCGTCCCAGGTGGAAGGTACCGCCCGAGGACGGCAGTGGGTCATCTACGTAGAAGCGGTGGAGGCGCGACGCCTGAGCCTCCCTCGCGGCGGCGTATCCGGCGTCGGCAGCGCCCGCCGCGGTCTCGCCGTCCGACGCGGATGCACGGCTCGACGATGCCGCGCGCGGTGCGACGGCGGAGCGAGGCGACCATCCGGCGCGCGCGCGAGGACGAAACAGGCGCAGCGCGGGCGAGCGCACCATGGCGGTCAGCATGGCCCCTTGCAACCGACGACGGCGCGGAGTGAACTGAGACGACCGAGAATCGAGAGGGAACTTTTTGGGTGAGAGGGAACTTTTCGGTTAACTGCGCCGAATGCTTGTGGAGAGCAGGGCACGTCGACACGAAAGAATGCTCGCGCGACTACAACTCCGTACAACACGCTATGATCGACTACTACACCGGGTCCGCCCCGGTTCCTTCACGCGCCCGTGCCGCCGATACCCGCTCCCCGACCATCTCGTTGACGGCTGCGAGAACGACGGTGGCCGAGGCTATCCTCGCGGCTCTCGGCACCGTACCCCGCCACAGCGCCCGCACGCCGTCGTGCCTCACGAGATCCCTCGCCGTCGCCACGTACCCCTTGTCCCGTGCCGTCCCTCCGTCGCCCAGGTTGGACTGCATCAGGGTCTTGACCGTGTCGATGGGCTGAGTGAGCACCCCCGCCGTGCCGCCCGCCGCCGCCGCCGCCACGTAGGCGTCCAACCCGCGCCGTTTCGCCATTTCCGGCACCCACGGCTCCGCCCGTTCTCTCAGCCACGGTGCACCGCAGAGATACCCGCACGCGTACAGCCCCTCCCTCGCCATCGTGGCGCGCACGCCCCTGAACGCCACCTTCGGGCCGTGCGTCCTCGCGAGCCCGCTCACCACCCCACCGAGCGATCCGCCGAACTTCTGCTGCTGCGTCATGCACACGTCCAGCGGGTTGATCACCGCGCCGGACACCGCGCCCGCGAGCAGCGCGGATACGACGCGCGTGGACCAGCTAGGGTTCTTAAGAACGTCCACATCAGATGCCGACCCGCCGATGGCCCTCTCCAGTTGCCTGCTCCCCCCGAACTGGACCACCTTCATGGGCACCCCGATGAGCACCCCCGCGGTCCAGCCCCGGTACCACACCGCGGGGTTCATGGGTAGCATGCGACCGTCCTGCGTGAAGTTTTTCAGCGTGTGCAGGGGCTGGGGAAGATGGAGTTGAGGCGTCAGTTCCGTTGGGGCGTCAGTTCCGATGGTTGTTTTCGGTCGGATCGGGGCGGGTGCCCAGTGACAGGGGATGGATACGATGCGCGTCAGTACGGGTCTCACCTGGTTGATCGATACCTCCACCAGGCCGGCGAACGCGCCGATCCCAGCCTGCGTGGCGGGATCGAGCGTCGCGGCCATCCCGATCTACCCCACCGCGTAGCCCGCCCGGCGACGACGACTCTGAGTCCGATTGATGATTACGCAGTCATCAGTTTGGCGATCGGATAGTTGAAGGTCGGGACACTTACATCGTCCACGCCCACAACTCGTCGCGCACCGTCGTCAAGGAAGCGAGACCGGGTCGAGGAAGATGTCGGGTATCTGGAGGAGGTTCGCGTCCGTCGCGTGCCGATCGGGACGCGCCGCGTCGCTCGAGGCGTCCACCGCGGTCGCATCCCTCGGCGCCAACCCTAGTTACGGGTCGAGTGCCACGCGTGGGTTCACCCATCGCGGATCGGGGTCCGAGCGTTGGCTCGCGGCGTGCGCCACCCAGGGGCTCGGCCGCGGGTTCGCCGCGCGGGGCTTCCGCACCCACGCCGCGGTCGCATCGGACGCATCGAACGCGTCGGACGCGTCGAACGCGGCCTCGGGCGGCAACGTGGACTACTACTCCGTCAAGCCCACGAGGGGGAAAAACCGGTGGAGGCGAGCCCGGGCGAAGGCCGCGTTCATCAAGACGCAGGCCCGGGAGCACCGGGAGAACAAGACGATGCGCGCCGAGGAGAGGGAGGCTAAGCGGCTGCAGCGGTGGAGGGAGAACGCGGACGCGGCGCGCGCGTGGAAGGCGAGGAAGGAAGCGGAGGCGGTGGAACTTGCCGAGTCGGCGCTTCGCCGACTCAACGAGCTCGACGGGGACGAGACGCGGGCGTGAGTCACGTAGACTATCTGTGTTACGCTCAGACACTCGTATCTGTGTTACACTTGGACACTCATTAATTACCAGACCGAATACTTCATCGACGTGCCGGCTGTTTGTCGTCGCATCGACCTCTTCTGATCTCTTCCCCGCCGGCGCACATTCGTATCCACACTCACCCAACCCGTGTGCTTAACCCCGCCCCGCCCCGGTGGTCAAGCACTTGGGCTCCTTCCCCGGCTCGAAGTTACTCAGCACGTCGTCAACCTTGACGAACTGCACCACGCTGCTGTACTTGCCGATGATGGGCTTTAAGATGGCCCACACGGGCTTGAACGCCCACGGCGAGTCAATTGCGGCCACCTGGTTAAGCCGCTTGGGGTAGTACTTGCGGAAGACGTCGAGGATGCAAAACTTGGCGAGGTCCAGGTCCGCGTTCTTGCCGGAGAAGTCCCGCATGTCCCAGACGGCGTAGATGGAACCGCTACCTTCGGGTGCATCCTCCATCATCTTGAGGCACTGCTCCACGGCTTTCACGGCGTGTTTCTTGGCTACGTCCAAGTCTCGCTCCTTGATGACGTGCTTGGCGATCTCCACGACGATGACGGCGCGGCCTTCTTTGTCGAGGTGGGGGTGGACGTACGCGGCGCCGGCGTCGGTGGATTGCTGAACGTCCTCCTCGGTGATCTCACCGAGGTCCGCGCGCCAGCGGAGGAAACCCTCGAGCTTATCCGCCGCGGCGTCAGCATCCATTCGGCGGTCCCTCAGGAACCAGAGCGCGGTCTCGTCGTCGCAGGGGGGGCAGCCGTCCTTCGCCTCGAGCGCGGCCTTGACGGCGGCCAGGCCCGCGGCCTCCTCCTCCGGCGAGCCCTCGGCGTTCTTCACCCTCTCCCCGACCGTCTCCTCCGCGCGGACGACCAACCGGGACGCCCGATCGCGGCCACGCGTCGTATTCTTCATCCCGAGAATCGGCTTTCCAAACCTTTGGGGCCGAGACGCGGTGGAGGTGGAGACGCGCGTGCCCCGCGCCTTCGCGACGACCGGGGCGCATCTCACCGCGGCGGCCGCGTGTGCCATCGACATCGACATCGTTTGCTTCGCTGTTCCCGAGAGACACAGCCCGTGCGCGCGCGACAGCGATTGGTAACCCCGGATTGTTCTGTTCCCGTGACGATGACGAGGTGTATCTGATCCACAACGATATTTTCCTCGAGTTCGTTGCGCGTGATTGGGCGAATCGTCAACAGAGCAATCGGCCATCACGTGACATGCGCATTTGGCTCGTATTTGTGTAATTTGTCAAAATGCTCACTGGAACTCGCCACTAAACTTTGAACTCGCCAGTCTCTGGGTCCCTGCGCTTGACCAACCGACCGAATATATCCCGTTGCTCCTTCGCGCCCCACACCCGCTCCTTGGCGTACCCCCACATCACCTTGACTCCCCCGTACGCGGCGGCGACGGACGAACCACGGCCGTCCTCGCGGTACACACCCGCGTTGAGTCGAAAAGCGACCTTGGCCTCATCCGCAACTGACTTAACGTCGTCCTCGGATAGACCCTCCGCCGACGCGTTGATGGCGGCGTACACCCTCTCCACGTATGCGAACCTGTCGTCGTTTACGTGCGCGTCGTCGTGGGTGTAAAACCCTGGGGTCTCGGCTAGACCCAACGCCCTGCGCGTCGGCCAACCCATCATGGAACCGCCGAATAGGTCCGCCAAGTATCGGCAATAGAAGTGACCGACGAGGAAGGGTGGGTTCCCGGCGCCTTTCTCCCGTTCCGCCGCGTCGGCGATGGCGGCGACGTATGCGGACGTCGCCGGCGAGGGTGGATGCGCCCCCACGCTCGTCCCTAAGAGCGTCTCCAGGTCCCTCTCCAACCGGTGCGCTCGCCGCAGTTCTGATGAGAACTGTCCCCACACCCGCCCCGACGGCGTGTTTTCCCTGTGCGCGTCGTCTAGCCTGTTCTCCAGCTCGTTGTAGAAGTGGTAGTGGCTCGCGGCGAAGGAGATGTACGCGGACTTGGACTTGAGCGCCGCCAACGTGCCGGTTCCGAACACCCTCATGTCGTGCTCCCCCGACCTCATGGTGACGTCGTCGAGCACCTTCGCCAATCCGAGCTTGTTGTGCTTGGAGCGCTTGAAGATCTCGCCGGGGAGGTCGGGAGCCGAGGCGGTGGTGGAGGCGTGCCGCCGCGCCGCGAAGGACACGAGCGATGACGCCCGGGACGCCACTCTCGAAGACATCAGGGACGTGCTACGTGGACGAAGTTGTGCGAGATCTGTGATTTGGTCAAAGCTGACGTCGCTTCGCAAAGGCTAACTCTTACTCTAATGCTACTGCTCGACCCCCGGCTGTGGCCTATGACCGACTCCCGACTCTGTCCCGGGGGATGAGACGAAGTTCCGCGCCGTGCTTGAGGAACACGTTACCCGCGCTCTGGCTAGGATTCACACCGATGCCATCTGCGGTGAAGGGAAGAGGTTGGGAAAGGATGGGTGCGATGAGTGCCTAATATTCCTCGGAGGGGACGCGGGTGGGACGCGGGGGGGTCCGGGGCGGACTGGGGGCGGGCGCACCGTTGGTGATGATGGCGCTCGTGGCGGCGGGGACCTTGAACTCCTCCGCCGCGAACTGCAGGACCGCGGTGAACGGTGCCACGTCCGGGACACTCAGCCTGCGTACGCGATCGGGGGAGCATCGTGAGCGAGGTGGGGTCGAGCCAGAGAGGGACGCGACGGCGCCGGTCGATGCTTTGAGACACGGGGGATGGGCGGCGGGAATGTAGTCTACTCACACTCGGTAAGGTAGCTTAGGGTCCGAGGTGAGCGTGATCTTGAACGAAACCTTCGACGACTGCTCGCCCGCCGATGCCATCGCGCCTGATGGAGTGAGTGACGCCTCAGCATCATCATCGCATTTTCACCGGCGCCCGTCACGGCCCGGCACGTCGACGGTCCACCATGACGACACTCGCATCAGTCGCGCCCGCACCGACGCGTGCCTATCTCGGCAATCGTGACCCTCGAACCCGCGCGCTCCGACCGGCGGTCCGCGTCGCTGGGAACCGCGGCGGTAAGAGAGAGGTCGTTAGCGTGGTTGCTGACGGGGCTTCCCCCGCTCCCGACGCCGCTCGCGTCGTCGCCTCCCTCGCTGCCGCCGTCGCCGTCATGGCGCACGACCCGCTCCCCGCGATCGCCGCGTTCGGCCAATCCACCATCGAGCTGAACAACCTCACGTACAAGGTGGTCGAGTCCCCGAGCGGCGAGCGGTCCATGACCCAGGGCAAACCGGCGTGTTTGGAAGTCAAGGCGGACTCGGTGAACCCGGCGAAGGAGACGACGTACAACGCGGACGTGTTCGGGAGGGTGACGGACAGGGGCGGGGACAACGCGCTGGACAACGACGCGGCGTCGGACGCGGGGAGGATAGCCAACATCGCCGAGGTGCCGCCGGGGAGAGTCGTCTTCAACATTTCGGTGTCGTCCCAGTCCGCGGAGCTCGGACGAGTTCGCACAGCCGCTGAGGAACTCGTGTCACTGCAAGCGTCTTTAAAGACAAGCAGCACCATCGGAACATCGCTGCCCCTCAAGGAATTAAAGTCTCGACTAACAGCGGGTTCACTCTCGGAGTTGCCAGATGTTGTATTGAAGCTGGACAGACTCATAGACTCGACACCTCTCGAAGATTGGGAGACGACCGCATGGACTTCTGTGCTAGAGGAAACACAAGGCTCCAACTTCAGAAACAGAAGTTCGCGCTGGCACATTCCTGGAGTGGAGCGGACAAATGATTTTGTATGTGCAGTTTTCAGCTGTTTCAACGACCCAAGGGCGCCACCGAGTACTGATATGATGCTCTCTCTCAAGCTACTTTCAGAAGGTGTGAATATGGGATTACGTGGCGATCCCCGAATCTCTGCTGAGGGGCTGATATTATCGTTGGATGACGTACTTGAGAAGGTCAATGCATACGTTAACCTCGTTGATAGATCACTCACGCCATGAAACAACCAAGGGGTTCAAGGCCAAGTCGTATCCGGGAGGGGCGTTCGGGGGTAACTCGCCGTTGCTGGGCATAGAGGAGGAGGGGTGCGACATATACGCGGACCTGGAGTGCGCGGACAGGTACCTGGGGAAGTGATGGGAAGTGATCGTCGCATCCGTCGTGTCGTATTCATCGTAGAAATGTCGTCAAGTGCGTCGTGTCCATTCGTCCCTCGTCTCTCTCTCAGTTCCCACCCTTGAGCCAGCGGATGATGCGTGTCAACGAGGCGTGCGACGATTCGCTGATGGACTCCAGGTTCTCGTGGAACGTCCTGAACCTCTCCAGCACCGACGCCAGCGCGTTCAGTCCCCCCTCCGGTAACACGTACACGACGTCCGCGCGCAACGCCGGTTGGCCCTCGACCAGAAACGCCGTCAGGAGCGCCGCGTACGCCTGCGTGATGAGACCGTCGCTCTCCCGCTCGTCGTCAGCTTCCCGCCGCAGCATCTCCGCGGTCACCTCCCCGTCATTCGCGTGTTCCGTCGATGATTTGACCTTCTGTCGGTTCCGGGTAGCTGCGCCGTTCGTATCGGGCTCCTCTTTCTCCCCCTTTGACTTGGGCTCTGTCTCCTCTTCCTCCTTGAGCGGTACGCCGTTCGCGTCCACCGGTCCCGCGCCGCCGGTCCTCACGAAGATCCCCGCGAGCAGCTCCACGAGACCCAACGGGCGCACCGGCTGGCCGTGGTGCGCGCCGTCCGGCCTCTTATTGCCTTTGGTCCGAGTCCGAGTCGGGGCACGGGTCAGCTCCTCCAGGGCGCCCGCGTCCGCCTCCAGCACCCTCAGTTCCCCGCACACCTCGCCGTCGATCTCGCTCGCGTTGACAAGCATGCACATCGCGGCGTTGAGCATGTCCACGCCCGCGGCGGCGGCGTTCGCGGCGTCCTCCTTGGCCATCCGGGCTCTGGCGGCGGCGGACAGGGTCTTGGGTACCGATCCACGGTTGGGCACGGCGCCGGACCGAATCGACGAGGCGCGGCGGTCCGCCTCGCTCGGACCGCAGCCCGGTATCAGACCTTCCAGCGCCGCGCACCACGGCACCAGCGACGCGGCCGTCTCCAACCCCCCGGGCGCGGTCCTCAACACCGCGCACCCGCCCAGGTTCTCGTTCGTGAGGTTGGTGAGCACGTGCACGACGTGTCGCAGTGTCCCGGAGGCGAGCCGCGGGTCCACGCCCAGCCCGCCTTTCCTCGATACCCTCACGCCGCAGATGGAACCGCCGGGTTCGGTGGCGTGGCAGGACGCGGCTGCGGCCACCGCGAGCGTGGGCAGCGCCGCGAGGAGGGAGTGCATGACGGTCCAGCGTAGTTTATCCCCGACGCCGCGTCCGTCGGCGGCGACCCCGTCCGGGTTTGCGCCGTCGTCGAGCCACGCGATTGACGACTCCACGGCGGCGGCGACGGCTCGAAAGTTAAACGTGGGCGTATCCTTGGAGGGCGCCTCCTTGTCTTTTGACCCGCCTTTGGATCCCTCGCGCCGCACGGGATCGGGCGAGCCCATGGCGTCGTCGGGGTCCTCGATGGCGTCCATCGCCGCATCCACGCGATTGACGTCGACGCCGATGGATCCCACGCGTTTGGCGCCCGGAGACGGGGTCAGCAGGAGCGCCTCCGCCGTCTTAAACTTTTTCAACAGGGACTCCTCGTCCTCGTCGTCGAGACTCTTGGGCGGACGCGGGCGTTTGTCGCCATCCTTCCCACCGGGGGACCCGGGCGGGGACATGTCGATGCCGTCGACGCGCACCTTGCCCACCACGTCCGCGATCTCCGCGTCCTCGTTTGCCGATTTCCGTGCCGACTTTGGCGCCGGCGACAGCATCCCCGGGTTTTTCCTCATCGGCACAAGCGCCACCGACCCCGGCACCGACGGCGGCGCGGGCGACAGGTCCCCGGTCACCACAGCATCCGCGCACGACGACGACCCGAACGTCGCGGACTCGATCACGCGCATGCACCGGAACAGACGCGCGAACGCCCGAGAGGCGGCCACCGCACGCTCCGCATCCTCTTTTACCTCCATCTCGGCATCCTCCATCTCGGCATCCTGCGAGTCCGTCTCGCCCCTGGAGAACACCTCCGCGCCGAGCTTGTGAATCTCCCTCGCGGCGTCGTCCGCGAGCCGCGCGACGTTCAGCATCGCGCCACTCGCCGCCAGCCGTTCCTTGAGGTCGCCCCAGCCGCGAACCACCTTCTTGTCGTCCTCGTCGTCAGCCGCGTCGCGAGCGTTCTCCTTCGTCTCCTCATCCTCCGAGTCTTCCTCATCCTCCGAGTCGCGCTTGTGGTCCCCGGGGTGCTCCCGCCTGTGCTGCCGAACCGTGGCCCGCGCGGTAGCCTCCGCGGCGAGCTTCTCGGATATCACCAGGTGCCTGTGCGCGGCGAGTAAACCGAGCGTGCACGCGTCCACCTTCTCGTGGGGAAGAAACTTGAGGGACCTCAGCGCCGTCGACAAGTCCCGCTCGCACCGGTCGTCGGAGCCGCGGTTCATCAGCGCCGCGAACCCGCCACTCGCCAACGCGTTCATCGCCTTCTCCTTACGCGACTCCTTGGTCTTAGGGTTAGGTCGAAGCCGCGCCCGCTCGTCCGCCTCCTCCTCCGGGGTAACCTCCAACAAGGTCGCCAACACGACCGCCGCGTCGTCGCAATCCATCGCCGCCGCCGCATCCGCCGCCCTCAACTCCAGGTTGGCCAAATACAGCAGCGAGGCGGACGCGAGCTTGGCCAGCCTGCTGGGGATCGAGAGCGCCTTGTCGATCACCCCGCGGCGGTGGGTGTTCCTCGCCTCCCGTCCCAGCTGAAGCGCCACGGCCGTGAGCCTGGGCGCGAGGCCTTGCGCCGTGAGCGTCCGCCTCGACCGGGGATCCGCGGCTAGTTTGACGAGCGTCGCCGCGGCGGTCATCTTGCCCGCGGGTGGCGCGGTATCGGCCAGGCCGCTGAGCGCGTACTGCGCCTCGTCCAGGTCCGCGAGGTCGTCCCCGCTCTCCGGCAAGTTCACCGCCGATACGCCGTGGGGTGACGCCGCGGGCGACATGGACATCTCGACGGCGCCGTGGCCGACCGTCCCCGGGCCTTGCTTCAAAATCCCGGCCGACTCCCGTTGTCCCTTGGAGGCACCCGGGGAGGGTGTATCGGCGGTCTCCATGCGAAGCGAACGCTTGGCCCACCCCGGTGTCCCGCCGCCTTCCTCCCCGTCGTCCGAGGCCTTCCCATTTGTAGGGGGCGGCGTGGTTCGGGGAACCGGGTCGGTCGACTTTGGGGGTTTGGGGGGTGAGGTCACGGGCGCCGCGTCGTCACCGCCCATCACGTCGTCACCGCCCAACTCGTTCTCCTCGTCCGAATACGGAACATCCACCGACTCGTTATCACTCTCCGTGCTCGCACCAGACGTCCCGCCGTCGCTGGTATCCTCCGGGAGTGTAAACGCGTCAACCTCGGCGAAGGTGACCTTTCGCCGCTTACCCGGCGCGACTTTCTTCTTACTTCTCGTCTGCGACTTACTTCTCGATTGCGACCGTTTGACCACACGCTTCTCACCCGACCCACCGGCCTCGGCCTGGGCCTGTGGCTCCCTGGCCGGTGACTTCTTCGTCGCCGGGGATGTGGACTTCCCTCTGGGGCGTCTCGCGTCGAAGAGTCGTTGCGCCAGCGCCGGTGACACGGGGCCCGCTGTGGCGGCGACGGGCTCGTCCGCGAGGTCGAAGTCGTACGGATCCGGTCCGGGCTTCTTCGCCGTGGATGCGAGCCCCACGCCGCCCAGCGTCTTACCTCGTCCGCTGAACGCGCCGGTGGATGCCCACTCGGGGGATCCGATGATCCCGCCGTGAGATGAGGATCCGGGTGCCTTCTGCGCGGGGGTGGTGCCCGGGTTGGTGCCCGGATCCTCGGTGCCGCCGGCCTGCTTCTGGGCCGCGAACTCGTTGATCTGGGCCTGTCTCAACGCCGCGGCGCCCCTGCGCTCGTAAATCTTGGACAGGAAACCCATCGTGTCTGTTATTCACGGCGCCCACCGTCGGGTGTCACTTTACGGATCGATTCAAAACCACGACCTGGTGGGGGCCGGTGGGGGGCGATGGGTCTCAAAGGGGCGGCGGCGACCTCGCCTCCCGAGCGGCCACGTCTCTCGTCCAACCTCACGGCGACGTCCGAGCGCCGACGATCGGACCCACGCGCCGCGGATTGTGCCTGGGCGGTCGCCCGACGCCGCGAGTACGCCCCTTTTCCCTCGACAGCCAAAAAGCCACGACTTTCGAATCGACAGGAGTTTGGCGTCGGCCCCTCCGAGATTTCCGCGCGGAAAACGACGACGGCTGCTGATTGGTCACAGACCATGCGATATTTCAGCTGGGCTTTCTTCGCCTCAAATTCTCTTTTCGCCCCATCGCGCTCGCCCACAGGACCACGCGCGTGGGTCGGGTGCGGGCGACCTTCGGGTGCATCGCTCGACGCCAACCTCGCGGCGCGGCCGAGGTTCCTCGACGCTCCACTCGGGGCGCGTAGGGGCCTCCCCTCGACCGCGAACCAGGCCGGACGCGTGAAAACGAGTCCTCTTAGATTCTTCAGCAGCGGACCGGGGCGTATCGGGAGGTAGATCGCGCCGTTCCGAGATGGCCTCCGACCCGTCGATGGGCGGCTCGGGCAACCCCGACGGCGCGAACGGTAACGCGTTCTCCCTCGGCGAGCTCCGCGCGGCGATGGACTCGCGGGTGACCAACGCGCGCAACGCGATGCAGCGGCGGCTCGGCAGCATGGGCGTCGGCACGAGCGACACGACGACGCGCGCCTCGCGCATACCCTCGGTGCCGTCCATCACCGAGCTCGCACGCCGCGCGCCCAAGCTGGACCTACCCCTCATCGGCCCGGACGACAGCGCGCTGCTCAGCCGCGTGCGCACCGGCGTGACGCGCGCGGCGAGCGGCATGCGTCGATCCAAGACGCACGACTCCGCCCTCTCGGACGAGAACCCATCGGAGAAGGAACTGCCGACGATGTGGAACATGGCCGGTAAACCCTCGGTGCCCTCGGTGACGACATTGATGAACCCGCTGCCGGAGTGGGACGTGTTCAAGTCGCTGAAGACGTCGCGGGGTAGTACGGACAAAGAACCCGGCGACGCATCTGCATCCGACTCGATCATTCAAAAGCGGTTCCCGGGCTGGACCCCGCCGAAGATCGCGCCGTCCGTATCCTCCGAGTCTTTAGATAACCTGAGACGCACGGTGGAGGAACGGATGGCGGCGGCGGCGGCGAACATGCCGGCGGACATGCGGTCCCCGGGCGAGTGGCTCAACGAGATGCACGACGCGGGGGGTAAGGCTGTGAAGGAGTGGCTGGCGACGGCGCGCGACCGGGAGGGGAAGCTGAGGGAAGGGGGCGCGTCGGCGGGCGGCCTCTTTCGGTTCACCCCACCGCCGGGGCGCGGAGGTAAGAGACGCGCCAGTGGGTCGTTCGAGGGAGTTCACGGTGAAGGCAGCCCGAAGAAGGATGGTGAGACGGAGGGTGACGAGGACGAGTCGGCGGTGCACTCGACGGATACATCGTTTGAAGCCTCAAAGGACGAAGAGGAGAGGCTGACAGACGGGGAGTTCACCGAGGGAGATGCACCGAGCACGCCGAGCGGCGGCACACGGCGGGGTTGGCGCGGTAGGCGTGACAGGGAGCCGCGGTCCACCTCAATTGAACCCTCGATTGAACCCTCGATTGAACCCGGGTCGATTGACGAGGAATCCGACGCCGCGAGTTCTTTTTCTTCCCCCGAGGCGAACGACTCCCCCGTGGCGGTCACTGAATCCCCCGCGGATGCCCGACGCGGCGCGAGCATCGATTCGCTGACCAAGACCCCGCCCGCGAAAGAACGGCGGCAGAGCGCGGGTGAGATGGGGTTCCTCAGACGGCAAAAGGAGGAGGCTGAGAAATCGACCGGGAGTCTCCGCGACCCCGGCCGGAGCGTCGCCATCGTGACCACCGCGTCGCTGCCGTGGATGACGGGGACGGCGGTTAATCCGTTACTTCGCGCCGCGTACCTCGCGCGCCGCGGCCTCCACGAGGTCACCTTGGTGGTCCCGTGGCTCACCCCCGCGGAGCAGCGGATGATCCACCCTAACGTCGTATTCGAAACCCCCGAGGAGCAAGGCGCGTACATCAACAAGTGGGTCAAAGAGCGGTGCGGGTTCGAGCCCACGATGAAACTGGACTTTTACCCCGGCCGGTACGCCACGGATAAGTACAGCATCATACCGGTCGGGGACGTGTCGGAGTACATCAGCGATCGGAAGCACGACGTCGCGGTGCTGGAGGAACCCGAGCACCTCAACTGGTACCACACCGGACCGAGGTGGAGCGATAAGTTCAAGCACGTGGTCGGAGTGGTGCACACCAACTACCTGGAGTACGCGCGTTTAGAGGAACACGGCGCGGTGAAGGAGGCGGCGATGAGGTTCGTCAACTCGTGGGTCAGCAGGGTGCACTGCCACAAGATCATCAAGCTCTCCGACGCCGTGCAAGACTTTCCACGGTCGGAGACGGTGAACATCCACGGCGTGTCACCCGTGTTTCTAGAAGTGGGCCGAAGAAAGGCTTTCGCCACCGCCGTCGCCACCGCGGCCGAGAACGACCCGGACTCGGCCGCGGCGTCCGCCATGGGCCGGACCGTGAACAACATGATCCGGTCCTTCGGCGCCAAGCGCGAAGCCGCCCGGTCCGAGACGCGACGGCGCGAGGGCAAACCGCCCCCCGCGCCCGAGCCCGAGAAGATCCGACCGTCCAACGAAGTTTTCAGTAAAGGGTGCTACTTCCTCGGTAAAGTCGTCTGGGGCAAAGGGTTCAACGAGCTCCTGCAGAGGGTCGAGGAGCACAACGGTACCGACGCGGGCGCGACGCACCCGCTGAAGCTGGACGTCTACGGAAACGGGGAGGATTTCGACGACGTGACTAAAAAGAGTAAGCAAAAGAACCTGCCGCTCAGGTTCAAGGGCCGGATGGACCACGCGTCCGATGCCATGCACGACTACAAGGTGTTCATCAACCCGTCACTCTCCGACGTCGTCGCCACCACCACCGCGGAGGCGTTGGCCATGGGCAAGTACGTCATCTGCGCCAAGCACCCGAGCAACGAATTCTTCGGAACGTTTCCAAACTGCATGACGTACGAAACAAGTGAACAGTTTTCTGAGTGCGTCAAGAAGGCGCTGAGCACCGATCCGACGCCGTTGAGCGCCAAGGACAGGTACAGGCTCTCGTGGGAGGCAGCCACGGACAGGTTCCTGGACGCGGCGGACATCAAGGAGGAACAGAGGCGGGGGCCGGGGACGGGGGTGTTGGACAAACTCGGCGAGAATATCTTCGCCGGCGTGCACGGGGTGGCTGCCACGAACGAGGGAATGCGCGGGGTGCTGGGCGCGGGGAGCGGGACGGGCGTTGGTCCGGGGCGCGACTCGTTAGGGACGTGGGGGGGCGTGCCTGTGCAGAGTGATAAGGCGGGGTTCACCTCGTCGAGGAAGAAAGGATAGCAAACACGATAGCAACAGCAAGACACACGAGCTGAACACACCAGCAATCTCACACCAGCTCCTTTTTCTTGGACGGCCACGTAAGAACTTTATCTCGCTCGCCCAGAAGACGCGGCCATACGCCATGACGCCGCGCGGGCTGTGTCATGTGGCGCTGATGGTGCTCGTTGCGCTCCTATGCGTCGTATCGTGCGACGCGCAGGGCGCGAGGCGGGCCGGTGGACGCCCGCGAGCCGCGCCGCGGGCGGCGGCAGCCGGCAGAGCCACAGCCGGTCGGCCGAGAGGTTCAGGTTCGGGTGGACAGGCGCGCGCGTCATCGCGGTCGTATCGCGGCCGGCCGGGCGTCGCGGGCGGGGCACGATCATCCGCGGGCGCGCCACGACGCGCGGGCTCGGCCCCCAGGGCGGTGGGTAACCCCCGTGCGACGCGATACACCCGCGCCGGTCCTCGACCCACCGAGCCCGTCCCGTCCCGTCCGCGTGGAACCTTCGCGAAGGGCCGCGCGACGCAGACGCGGGTCGCCGCGAGGAGGCCGCGAACCCCCGTCACTCCTCGAGTGCCCGCGACTCGTGCGACGTCGACCGTCGCGATGAGAGCCGCACCGCGCCCTCTGCCCACACCCGCCCGCGTCGCGCCGCGAGTGCCAGACCCGACCCCGCGCTCCTCCAGGTCCGAGGAAGCTCTCAGGACCGCCGCCCGGGTCGACGTGTCCTCCCCCGACGTGTCAAAGACTGAGCTTGGCGCGCGGCCGATACGGCCAGACACCCAGGCTCTACCCGAGCCCACTCAAGACGACGCGGACGCGGCCGTGGTAACCCTGAGCGCGCGTCCTAAGCCCGCGGATGACGCGCAGGTCTCGACCGAGCCAGTACCAGAGTCGCAGGCGGAGGCCGAGGCGACCTCGTCATCACAGGCGGCGGCGACCCAGTCGATGGTGATGAAGCCACGTCCGCTGGTGATCCCATCGTCGGTGAATGCACAACCCGCGACGACAGCGGCAGTGGCGACGTCCCAAGTGAACCCCACGCCACAGCAGCAGCCGCAGCCGCAGCAGCAGCAGCAGCAGCAGCCGCGGCCCGTGAGCAAGGAACGTCAAGAGTCGACGCCGGCTGTCTCCGCCGAGCCCGCGGTGGACCTGTCATCACCCACACCCACACCCACACCCACACCCACGCCCACACCCACGTCCACACCCACACCCACACCCACACCCATGTCCACGCCCATGTCCTCCGAACCGCGGCAACCCACGACTTCACGGCCCTCGCAAACCCCCAACGACGGTTACAACCCCGGTCGGGGCGGTGACTCACCGGGCGGGAGAGACTCGAGGGTCGGCGGCGGCGGCGGCGGCGGCGGCGAGGGAAATTTCTTTCTCGCGCCGCGGGGCTTCGGCGGCGACATCGCGCGCGAACCCGACTGCGCCGCGGTGACCGAGGCGAAGAGGCCGCCGGGCACGTCGCCCCGAACGACGGACCGGAGCGCCTATCTGGTCCGGTTCAGACCGTACGTATCGTCGGAGAGGTACCGGGAGGTATCTTTGGCCGTTCGAGAGGCGCCGAGACCTGGTCGGGGCGAAGGCGCCGATGATCGCGACTCGGCACAGGTGGTGGACGTGTCACCACGGTCGGTGCTCGTGCCGTCCGCGCCGGGGTTCAGGACGGCGACGCTGTGGAGCGCGTGGGGTGCGTCCACGGTGGACGAATTTCGCGGCCGCTTCGACGACGACGTCGAGCTCATCGAACCGGACTTCACCGTCACCGCTTTTCAACAGCCGGCGTGGAGTTCGTTCCAACAACCCGCGTACGTCGCCGCCCCACGACGGGACACGCAGTGCGCGTACTCGCAGGCTAATTTGATGCCCGGGCAGTGGAACCTGGACCGCGTGGACGGAGCCGCGGGCCGAGCGTTGGACGGATACTTCGCCCCGCCCGAGTGCCTCTGCGGCAAAAACGTGTTTATATACGTCCTCGACACCGGGGCTCGAACGACGCACGAAGACTTCAAGCCCGCGTCGAGATGCGCCGCGGGGTGGAACTTCGTCGGGGACGCGTGCGGCGGGATCGTGAACGACCAGTCGGGCCACGGGACGCACGTCGCCGCCACCGCGCTCGGCGCCACCAGCGGCGTGGCTAAGTGCGCTAACCTCGTGCCGGTTCAAATCCTCGACGGATCCGGGCAAGGTAAGGGTTCGTACATACTCTCCGCACTGGACTGGGTCGCCGAACAGGACGTCGGACCCGGCGGACGTAAGATCGTGTCCATGTCCGTGGGTGGACCGAGGAGCGCGGTGATCGACGCGGCGGTGCGGGAGATCGTGTCGTCCGGGATCGTCGTCGTCGCCGCCGCCGGTAACGACGGCAAAGATGCGGATGGTAAGTTTATTTTTTAATGCGTGTATGGGCAATTAAACAGACTGACGTCGTGTTTTGTTCACAGGCACGTCACCCGCCGCGGAGCCCGCCGCCATCACCGTCGGCAGCACCGGATGCGACCCGGACTCAACACAGAGCTCATGCGGCAACTCCGATGAAATGAGCGGGTTCTCGAACCACGGTGCCGCGGTGGACGTGTACGCTCCCGGCGCGGGGATACGAAGCGCGTGGATGTCGGGCGACGGGGACTTCAGGCGAAGTTCCGGGACGTCCATGGCCGCGCCCCTCGTCACCGGCTGCATCGCTCTGTACCTCGAGAAGTACCCGGACGCGACGCCGGAGGATTGTCAAAATGCGGTTCAGGTGAGTGGGACGAGGATGGTGGGTACGGCGGGTAAAGGAGGGAGCGCGGGGGTGCTCAACCTGAGGGGCATGCTGGCGACTCCCCCGGCGTCTTACGTGAAATAGTTCTCATCAAATAAATGAGACTGATACGAGTAAACTGAAAAACGTCAGCGGTTTATATGGACGTAAATCAGACCACCGTTTTTGAGTTAAATAGCAAAAAACTCCGCTGCCAAATATAGACCACGGCGATTTCTTCCGGGGCGAATAACAGCGATTCTCGCGCGATAGGGTCATTAGCTAACGCGTCCCCGTCGGGATCAACCGCCAGGCGTCTGAGGCGGAGTGATCATCGACACGCTCACGTCACGTGCGCGGCGAACCGACCCTATTGCGAACCGGGGTTACGGTGTGTCCGCGACGCGTGGGTAAGGGAAGCACGAGGAGTCAAATTCTCCTAGTCGTTCGGTTTTAGGGAGGCGATCGATCGATTGACAGGATGGCGGGTCCGGGCGAGGGCACGGGCGAGTCCCGCCTCGCGCGGGGTTCGCAAGGGGAGTGGCCCGCGAGGCCCGCCATCTCGGAATCGTCCGTGACCGGGTCCAACTTCGTCAAGATCCAGCCCTCGTGGATGAACCGCGACGGCGGCGACGCGACGCGCGGGGACATCCCTCGAAACAAGCCGATGACCGGGTCGAGACCCTCGGGGCAGACGCTGATCGGCAAGTCGCGGTCCGCCGCGCACGATTACTACGCGCCGGAGGATGTCCTCGACCTGTCCGCGTCCTACGACTCCCCCACCGTGCGCCTCCCGCCGGTGAGCCCCGGTAAGCGGTCGAGCGCGCCGAACCTCTCCGGCTCACTCGCGCGCGCCTCCAAAGGACCGCGAGCGTCGCTGGGCCAATCGCAGCCGAGACGCTCGGAACCCGCGCGTTCGTCGGAATCCAACGCAGGCGCCCCGGGCGCCATGCACAGCTCCGCATCGCGCGGATCCCTCGGCGCCGGGTCATGGGGCGGGTTCGACAGCAGGCAGGGACAAGTGGGCGGCGACGGCACGGTGGAAGGGGCGGGCATCTACACGAGCAACGACGTGGTTGAGTACTACGTCCGCAACGGCCTCGGCGCACCGATCAAGGTGTTCTACTGCGTCGATGCCCCGCGCACCGAGGACTCGTTCACGCCGTACGACCTCGTCGTCGTGCCAAAGAACACCGTCCAGGGCAAACACGTGGAGCACTACACCGTGACGTCCTCGGGGATTGTGCACATTCGGCCCGGGCACCCGCAGAGCGAGTTCACGCCGCTGGGCGAGTGGATGCGGGACAGCAGCGTGTTCTCGCTGCTGAGGCAGATGAAGTACTTCAAGATGTACCTGGTGGGCAAGACGTTCGGGATCTGGCGCGCGAACGTCCGGCGAAGGCTGTACGAGCAGGTTCGCAAGCGCATCGAGCGGAGTTTGTTTCTGACCAAGCCCACGTTTTCATCCACGGTGGCTGAGCTCGGTGCGCTGTGCGCGGAGATTCGGTACACCCCGGCGATCGTGGTGGACCCGCAGACGACGTATCAGGTGGACGAGTTCCGTGAGATCCAGGAGCGCCAACACGCCAACGTGGTGGTCCCGGCTATGGAGGCTGGGCAGGAGCGAATGGCGCTTTTGTTGGAGCGCGTGATCAAGCGGACGGTGGACCAGGTTCAGGAGTACACGAAGATGATGGAGACGAACGACTCGATCGACGCGATGGTGAGCAAGACGAAGAGCCTGGTGGCGATGAAGCGGGAGCGGCAGGAGCGCGCGCGTGGGTACAAGCGGATCGTCGAGGAGTCGTCGATGCTGCCCGCCCTGGTTCGCCTGGCGGATCTGATGCTGACGGAGGCGCTGGTGGCGATGGTGCAAAACTCCATGGACGGGCTGCTGCACGTCATGCGCCACCCCGACCCGAAGAGCAAGGGCGTTTTATCCACCACCGTGCAGTTTGCGCACGAGCTCACCACGTTCACCCCCGACGCCAAGGGTGTCACGCGGTGCCTTAACGATTCAATCGTGGATAAACTGGTGGAGGCTATCGGCGCCATGCCCCGGTTGGTGTTCATGCGCGCCTTCACGCCGCTCTTCGACGGGCTCGAAAACCACCAGGGCTTCGAGGGTACCCAGTCCCCGATGCAGGTGCTCACCACCCACCCCAACTACGTCGACGCCAGGACCGAGTTTGCCGCGTTTGTCGAGGACTCGTTCGAAAAGTCTGTGGAGTACGCCAAGCAGTTTGAAGACTTGCGCGTGGTGTACAAGTTCGGCTTGTCGTGGAACCAGGAAGAGTACGAGCAGAAGCCCAAGGACTTACCCACGTTCAGGGCTGACATGCGGGTCCAGCGGAACTGGGTGGGCGACCTCGACAAGATGCGGCTGGGCGGAACCGTGGGGGTCGTCTACGTGGACGCCAAGACACTCCGCGGGGACCTGCACTCGACGGTCACGTCCATGCTCGAGGCCATGAAGGCGCTGCTGCTGGTCGCCGCGAGGGAAGAGGCGACGCGCGTGGGCGACGCCTTTGAAGAGCGCATCAAGACGATGGAGCCGCGTTCGGAAGATCTCGCCGGGTTCATGACACTTATGGACCACGCGTCCACCCACGAGACCAGCCGCAAGCAGTACAACAACGAGCACAAGATCGTCGAGGACATGTACGGCATGCTGGTCAACTACGACATGCGCATCCCCGCCTTGGACAGCGCCAAGCTGGATGATCTCAACGAGGCGGTGTCCAAGTTTAAGGGTGACGTCGACGACGCGAAGGAGTTCATCGAGTCCAAGACCCCGGCGATGATGAAGACGCTTAAGAACGACGCCGCGGATCTGGAGGAGGAGCTGTTCAAGGTGCAGTCCACCCTGAACCAAGGTGTCTTCATGGAGGCTAACGCGGACGCGGCGTTGGTCATGGACGAGCTCGCCGCGGTGAAGAAGACCTTGGACGCGGCAACCGCGCAGGTGAACACCTACAAGCGGTACCAACAGCTCTTCGACCTCGAGCAAGGCGCCTTTGATAACCTCAAGATGGCCACGAAGGAGTTCGACACCAAGTACGAGTCCTGGAACGGCTTGAGGCAGTGGCAGATCTCCTCGCAGCACTTTTTGTCCGCGCCCTGCCTCGACCTCGTGCTCACCGAGATCAACAACACGGTGGACGACACCAACACCGCCGCGTTCAAGATGCTCAAGCTGAGGCGCGACGATGAGGTGGTCATGCGCCTGCGCCAGGAGATTGACGCGTTCAAGCGCTTCGTCCCGCTACTCCAGGAGGTGGCCAACCCCGCGCTCCTCCCCCGGCACTGGCAGTCGATCATGGAGCTCATGGAGCAGCCCTACGACGAGACGGTCCCGGTGTCGCTTCAGAACCTGGTGGACTGGGGCGTGGAGGGAAAGATGGAGGGCCTGGAGAACATCGGAGCCGCGGCGTCCAAGGAGTACTCGCTGCTGCAGACGCTGCAGAAGATGATGTCGGAGTGGGCGGGGATGGAGTTTTCGTGCAAGCCGTACAAGGAGTCGGGCACTTACATCCTGGGCGGGCAAGACGAGGTGCAGGCGCTGCTGGACGACCAGATCGTCAAGGCTCAGGGCATGTGCGCGTCGCCGTTCGTCAAGCCGTTCGAGCAGGATGCCAAGAACTGGTCCCAGGTGCTCAACGTGCTGCAGGATATGCTGGACAACTGGCTCAAGGTTCAGTCCACGTGGCTCTACCTCGAACCCATCTTCAGCTCGGAGGATATCGTCAAGCAGATGCCCGAGGAGGGCGAGAAGTTTGCGCAGGTGGATGCCGAGTGGCGCGACATCATGAACGCCACGAAAGAGGCGCCCGACGTCATCGCCATCGGCAACGACAAGGAACGGCTCAACCGACTCGTCGACTGCAACGAGCTTCTGGATGAGATCCAGAAAGGTCTCGCGGCGTACCTCGAGAAGAAGAGGCTCTTCTTCCCCCGCTTCTTCTTCCTGTCAAACGACGAGATGCTCGAGATTTTGTCCGAGACGAAAGATCCCACGAAGGTTCAGCCCCACCTCAAGAAGTGCTTCGAGGGTATCGCCAAGCTCAAGTTCTCCGACGGCGAGGATGGGCACGAGGAGCACGACATCCTGTCCATGATCTCGGAGGAGAAGGAGGAGGTTCCCCTCAAGGATATCATCTCGGTCCAGCAAGCCAACGGCGCGGTGGAGAAGTGGCTGCTGCAGGTGGAGGCTGCGATGTTCGACAACATCGCGTACATCACCGGCGAGGGTATCAAGTCATACGGGGCCAAACCGAGGGACCAGTGGGTGCTCGACTGGCCGGGTATGGTTGTCCTGGTGGTCACAGCCGTGTTTTGGACTAAACAAGTCACCGAGGCCATCTCGGACGGAACCCGCGCGGTTGGCAAGTACGAGGAAAAGTGCACCAAGGACCTCATGAACATCGTCGATCGCGTGCGCGGCGAGCTCACCGGACTCCAGCGCAAGACCCTCGGTGCGCTCGTGGTCATGGACGTCCACGCGCGCGACGTCGTCGCCAACCTGGCCAAGAACAAGGTGAGCTCCCCGACCGATTTCGACTGGCAGGCGCAGCTGAGGTCGTACTGGGAGGAGGACGCGTCGGGGGCCAGGGACTTCACCGCGATCATGCGAATCATGTCCGCGGAGGTTGAGTACGGTTACGAGTACCTCGGTAACTCGTCCCGCCTGGTGATCACGCCGCTGACGGACAGGTGCTACCGCACCCTCATGGGCGCCATCCACCTGACCATGGGAGGCGCCCCCGAGGGACCCGCGGGTACGGGCAAGACGGAAACCACCAAGGATCTCGCCAAGGCGTTGGCCAGACAGTGCGTGGTGTTCAACTGCTCAGACTCGATGGACTACATCCAGATGGGTAAGTTCTTCAAAGGTTTGGCATCCTCCGGCGCGTGGGCGTGCTTTGACGAGTTCAACCGCATCGACCTCGAGGTTCTCTCCGTCGTCGCGCAGCAGGTGCTCGACATCCAGCGCGCGATCGCGGCGCGAGTCACCAGCTTTGTCTTCGAAGGTACCGAGATTGGACTCAAGTATAGCGCCTGGTGTTCCATCACCATGAACCCCGGCTACGCCGGTCGCTCCGAGCTCCCCGATAACCTCAAGGCTCTTTTCCGGACCGTCGCGATGATGGTCCCGGATTACGCCATGATCGGCGAGATCATCCTCTACTCGTTCGGCTACCTCGAGGCGAGGGACTGCGCCACGAAGATTGTCCAGTGCTACAAGCTGTGCTCCGAGCAGCTCTCATCGCAGGACCACTACGACTACGGCATGCGAGCGGTGATGGCTGTGCTTCGCGCGGCCGGCAATTTGAAGCGACGTTTTCCCGACGAGGACGAGCACGTGCTGATGCTCCGGTCCATCATCGACGTCAACCTGTGCAAGTTCCTCTCCCAGGACGTGCCGCTGTTCGAGGGTATCATCAGTGACTTGTTCCCCGGCGTGGTGCTGCCAAAGTCGGACTACACGTTGATGGAGAAGGCGATGCGCGAGGCGTGCGCGGAGATGAACCTCCAGGAGGATCCCTACTTTTTCCTCAAAACCACCCAGCTCTACGAGATGATCGTCGTACGACACGGGCTGATGCTCGTCGGCGCGCCGTTCAGTGGCAAGACGATGTCGTACAGGGTGTTGGCCAGGGCGCTGTCCATCATGGCGGAGAGGGGCGAGGAGGGCCAGGTGAAGTGTGAGTACCACTGCGTCAACCCCAAGTCGATCACGATGGGTCAGCTGTACGGTCAGAACGACCCGCAGACGCAAGAGTGGACGGACGGCGTCCTCGCCAAGGTGTACAAAGGGTGCGCGTCGGACCCGAGCCCTAACCGCAAGTGGGTGATGCTCGACGGGCCGGTGGATGCCATCTGGATCGAAAACATGAACACGGTGCTTGACGACAACAAGAAGCTGTGCCTCAACAGCGGCGAGATTGTCGCGATGTCGTCGGTGATGAACATGATCTTCGAGGTGAACGACCTGGCGGTGGCGTCCCCGGCCACGGTGTCCCGGTGCGGTATGGTGTACCTGGAGCCGCACCAGCTCGGCTGGCGGCCACTCTGCCTCTCCTGGCTCAACACCTTCCCAGAGACGATCAAGCAGACGTTCAAGGACAGGGTGCTGGCGCTCTTCGACTGGCTGGTGCCGGTGTCGATCCGTTTCATGAAGCGCGAGATCAAGGAGGCTGCCGAGACGACCTACGAGGGTACCAACGTCGCCGTGAACCTCATGCGTACGTTCAAGTCGTTGTTGGTGGAGCAACTCGCCGATCCCAAGGGTCTCATCGCGAGCATCAAGCGCGAGGCTGACATGCAGAAGCACGTCGACTCGTGCTTTGTCTTTTCCCTCGCGTGGTCAATCGGAGGCACCGCGAATTCCAACGAGGGCAGGCTCGCCTTTGACGAGTTTGTCCGCGTGGCGTACAAGGGCGAGCTGGACCTACCCCACGGCGATAACACCGTGTACCAAGGACCCAGCGGCGAGAAGTACAACCTCCCCGAGGATATCCCCGAGGGACACTTGACTACCCAAACGCCGCCGCCGCCGGATGAAGTCAAGACGAAAGACTTGGAGGGTAACTTGGTGTCGACTCGCGCCACCATCTACGACTTCAGGTGGGACGTGTCTAAGAGCGAGTGGGTGCCGTGGGAGAACGACATCGACAAGTCCCCGATCCCACCCGAGATGGGGTTCAAGCAGATCATCGTGCCCACGGTGGACACGGTGCGGTACCTCTTCCTCGCCGATCTCTCCATCCAAAACAACAACCCGATTCTCTTCTGCGGTCCAACCGGAACCGGCAAGTCGGTGTACATGCAAGGTCACCTCTTAAACATGGATAAGGAGAAGTGGGCACCGCCCAACTTTGTCGGGTTCTCCGCCAAGACGTCGTCCAACATCACCCAGTACCTCATCGACGCCAAGATGGACAAGCGCCGCAAGGGGTACTACGGGCCGCCGATTGGAAAGAGAATCGCAATCATGGTTGACGATCTGAACATGCCGCAGAAAGAAGTGTACGGCGCTCAGCCCCCGATCGAGCTGTTGAGGCAATTCATGGACCACGGGGGTTGGTACGACCGGGAGAATAACTTTCGGAACATGCAGGACTGTCTGTTCGTGGCGGCGATGGGTCCCCCCGGCGGCGGCCGCTCGCCCATCACGCAGCGGTACCAGAGGCATTACAACATGTTGTCCATCGTCGAGTTCGACAGCAAGGCGCTCGAGCACATCTTCGGCACCATCCTCGCGTGGTTCTACAAGACCAAGGAGTTCCCGAAGGATATCGCAAAGCTCCAGAAGTCCATCATCTCGGCGACGTTGGACGTGTACAACACCTCCATCAGCAAGCTGCTCCCCACCCCCGCCAAGTCGCACTACACCTTTAACCTCCGCGACGTCAGCCGGGTGGTGGAGGGTCTCACCCTGCAAAAGGCGGAGGGCATCAAGACCGGGCTGGGCGGCATCGGCGAGCACTACCGCCTGTGGGTGCACGAGACCCTGCGGGTGTTCTACGACCGCCTGGTGGACGACGAGGACCGAAGCTGGTTCCTAGGGTACGTGAAGGAGCTCACCGAGACTCACTTTGACCAAAACTTCAACGAGCTCTTCGTGCACCTGGACGTGGACGGCGACGGCACGGTGGACGCCGAGGAGCTCAGGCACTGCATGTTCGGCGACTTCATGGGCGACGGCGAGCCCGACAGCCAGGGCGGCGACCGCCTGTACGACGAGATCACGGACATGAAAGAAGTGGTCACCCGGCTGGAGGAATACCTGGTGGACTACAACGGCATGAGCAAGTCGCCGATGAATTTGGCCATGTTCCTCTACGCCGCCGAGCACGTCGCGCGCATCTGCCGCGTGCTCAAGCAACCCGGCGCGCACTTACTCGCGGTGGGCGTGGGCGGATCAGGGCGGCAATCGCTGTCCAGGCTGGCGGCGTTCATCATGGGCATGGAGAGTTTCCAAATTGCAATCTCAAAGTCGTACGGAATTCTGGAGTGGAAGGAGGATCTGAAGAAATTCTGCCGAGCCGCCGGCGCGGAGGGCAGGCCGTGCGTCTTCCTCTTCTCGGACTCGCAGATCAACGACGAATCGTACGTCGAGGACATCAACAACCTCCTAAACAGCGGCGAGGTTCCCAACCTCTTCCCCTACGACGAGCGAGCCGCCGTGATGGAGCAGTGCAGGGTACGAGCGAAGAAGGCTGGTTTGCACTTGGAATCCGCCGAGGAGCTCTGGCACTATTTCATCGCCAGCTGCAAGGCTAACCTGCACATCATCCTCTGCTTCTCACCCATCGGCGAGGCGTTCAGGGAACGGCTCCGACAGTTCCCATCCCTCGTCAACTGCTGCACCATCGACTGGTTCCGCGAGTGGCCCAACGACGCCCTCGAAGCCGTCGCGGCTAAGATTTTGTCCGACGTCGACGTCCCCGCCGAGGAGCGACAAAAACTTTTGGTCATGTGCAAGAGCTTCCACAAAGGCGTCGGCGAGCTCTCCGAGGAGTACCTCGCGAAAGAAGGACGGCACAACTACGTCACCCCCACATCCTACCTCGAGCTTCTCAACATGTTCACCTCGTTGCTCGCGAAGCAGCGCGAGGCGGTGAGCGGCGCCAAGCGGCGGTACGAAGTCGGCTTGGAGAAACTGGCGTTCACCGCTGATGCCGTCCGGGAGATGCAGGATGAGCTCACCGCGTTGAAGCCCAACCTCATCAAGACGGTGGCGGAGACGGAGGAGCTCATGGAGAAGGTGCAGCGGGAGAAGGTTGAGGTTGTCGAGCCTAAGAAGGCGGCGGTTGACGAGGAAGTCGCCGAGGCGGCTAAAAAGGGAGAGGCGGCGGGTGCGGTGAAGAAGGAGTGCGAGGATTTACTCGCCGAGGCTATCCCCGCGCTCGAAGCCGCCGTCGCCGCGCTCGATACCATCACGGACAAGGACATCAAGTACGTCAACTCGTTCAAGTCCCCGCCCGGCATGATCAAGCTCGTGCTCGAGTCTGTCTGCGTGGCGCTGGCGGTGAAACCGGCGAAGGTTCCCGACCCGGCGGGCACCGGTAAGATGATCGAGGACTACTGGCCCCCGTCCAAGAAACTGCTCATGGACCCAACGTTCATCAACCAACTGAGGACGTACGACAAGGATAACATCGACCCGGTCATCATGGAGAAGCTCCGCACCAAATACATCGCCGACGAGACGTACACCATCGAAAAGGCTGAAAACGCCGCAGCCGCCGCGGCTGGGCTCTGTAAGTGGGTGTTCGCCATGGACTCCTACGACAGCGTCGCCAAGATCGTCGCGCCGAAGCAGCTCGCCCTCGCCGAGGCTGAGGCTGAGTACGGCTCCATCATGGCTGCGCTCAAGGAGAAGCAGGATAACCTCGCGGATATCATGGGCAAACTCGCGGAGATGGAGAAGCAACTCGAAGATTCCGTCAACGAAAAGAAGCGCCTCGAGGACGAGGTTGACCTGTGCACCGTGAAACTCGAGCGCGCCGAGTCGTTAATCGGCGGGTTGGGCGGTGAGGGCGAGCGCTGGAAGGAGAGCGCCGCCAAGCTCGGCGTCGCTTACGAGAACCTCACGGGAGACATGCTCATCGCCGCGGGTATGATTTCGTACCTCGGCACGTTCACCATGGCGTTCAGGGACGGAATCGCGGATTCGTGGGTGAGCATGTGCAAGGAGAGCGGGATCCCCTCCTCGCCCAAGTTTTCCCTCCAGGATGTCCTCGGTGACCCGGTGGCCATTCGCAAGTGGGGCATCGCGGGCTTACCGAACGATTCGTTCTCCATCGACAACGGAATCATGATCGCCAACGCCAGGCGCTGGCCTCTGATGATCGATCCTCAAGGTCAGGCGAACAAGTGGATCAAGAACATGGAGCGCGAGAACAACGTCCAGGTGATCAAGCTCACGGACGGCGACTACCTCCGAACGCTGGAGAACGCCATCCAGTTCGGTCTCCCCGTGCTCCTGGAGAACGTCAAGGAGGAGCTGGACCCGTCGTTGGAGCCGCTGCTGTTGAAGCAGCTGTTCAAATCCGGCGGCGTGATGTGCATCAAGCTGGGCGAGAGCATCATCGAGTTCCACGATAACTTCCGCTTCTACGTCACCACCTCGCTGCGTAACCCGCACTACCTCCCGGAGACCGCCGTGAAGGTGACGTTGCTCAACTTCATGATCACCCTGGACGGCCTGAGCGATCAGCTCCTCGGCGTCGTCGTCGCCGAGGAACGACCCGACCTGGAGGCGCAACGACAAAAGCTGGTGGTGGAGTCCGCCGACAACAAGAAGCGCCTCAAGGACATCGAGGACCGCATCCTCCACACCCTCTCCTCCTCCGAGGGGAACATCCTGGACGACACCGCCGGTATCGAGACCCTCAAGGAGGCTAAGATTGTCTCCGACGAGATCACCGAGAAGCAGGTGGTGGCCGAGGCTACCCAGATTGAGATTGACGCCGCGCGCGAGGGGTACAAACCGTGCGGCGCGTACAACTCGGTGTTGTTCTTCACCATCCGCGACCTCGCGAACATCGACCCGATGTACCAGTACTCGTTGTCCTGGTTCATCGGCCTGTTCGTGCGGTCCATCCACGCGTCCGCGGAGGAGGATGAAGACGACGAGCCGGTTGAGGAGCAAGTGGACGAGACCAAGGAGGTTGACCTGGGCGAACGCCTGAAGATCATCGCCCACCACTTCACGTACTCGCTGTACCAAAACGTGTGCCGATCGCTGTTCGAAAAAGACAAGCTGCTCTTCTCGTTCCTGCTCTGCACCAGGATCATGACCAGCGAAGGGCGGTTGCCGATGGAGGAGTTCAACTTTTTCCTCACCGGCGGCGTGGGCACCGACGCCAAGTCCGTGCCCCAGCCCAAGGATGAGGAGTGGATCAGCGCCAAGATGTGGGGCGAGGTGACGCGTTTGGCCAACACCTGCGACGTATTCGCCAACCTTCCGGATGACATCGCGCAGGACGTGTCGGCGTGGCGGGCCATCTACGACGCCACCCAGCCGCAGGAGGCGACGTACCCGGGCGATTACGGGACCCAGCCGACGGCGTTCCAGAAACTTCTGGTGATGCGATGTCTGCGTCCGGACAAGGTGACCCCCGCGGTTAACGATTTCGTGGACACCACGCAGGGACGAAGGTTCATCGAACCTCCCCCGTTTGACCTGCAGGGTTCGTACAACGAATCCAACGCGACGACGCCGCTGCTGTTCATCCTGTCCGCGGGCTCTGATCCGACCGCCGCGCTTCTCAAGTTCGCCGACGAGGCTGGCAAGGGATCCGACATCGGCGTCATCTCCATGGGCCAAGGCCAAGGTCCCAAAGCCGCGGTGCTCATCGAAGAAGGGAGGGAGACGGGTAAGTGGGTGCTGCTCCAGAACTGCCACCTGGCGCCCTCGTGGATGCCCTCGCTGGAGAAGATCTGCGAGGGGATCAACGGCGAGAACACGGACGAGCAGTTCAGGCTCTGGCTCACGTCAGCGCCGTCGCCCGCGTTTCCGGTGTCCATCCTCCAAAACGGAGTCAAGATGACGAACGAACCCCCGCGGGGTCTACGGGCTAACATGCGCCGTTCTTTCCAGCTGGAGCCGATCGCGGATGAGGAGTTCTTCGAGGGGTGCAACAAACCGGAAGTGTTCAAGAAGCTCTGCTTCGGCCTCGCGTTCTGCCACGGGTTTGTACAGGAGCGCAGGGCGTTCGGGCCCATCGGCTGGAACATCCCGTACGGCTTTGACGACGGAGATTTGAAAATTTCCGTAAGGCAGCTCCAGATGTACGTCAACGAGAACGAGGCGACGCCGTTCGAGGCGCTCAAGTACGCCACCGGCGAGTGCAACTACGGAGGACGGGTGACGGACGACAAGGACAGGCGCTTGCTCAACACCCTGCTGCGCAAGGTGTACCAACCCGCCGCGCTCAAGAAGGGGTTCCGGCTCTCCGAGAGTGGCACCTACGTCATCCCGGAGGAGGGCTCGCACGAGTCGTACCTGGATTACATCGCGTCGCTTCCCATCCTGCCGTTACCGGAGGCGTTCGGGCTCCACGCGAACGCCGACATCACGAAAGACCTCGGGCAGACCGCGCTCATGACCTCGACGCTCATAAAGGCTGGCGCCGCCGGCGCGGGCGGCGGCGGCGGCGCCCAAGAGGAGCTGGTGGCGAAAATCACGAAGGACATCATCGACAGGCTGCCGCCCAACTTTGACATCGAGGCTGTGCAGCGCAAGTTCCCGGTGCGGTACGAGGAGAGCATGAACACGGTGCTCGCGCAGGAGATGCTGCGCTACAACCGGCTCCTCTCCATCATCCGCGAAAGCCTTTTACAGCTGCAGAAGGCCATCGCGGGTCTCTCCGTGATGTCCGCCGAGCTGGAGAAAGTTTTCAACGCATTCGCGATCGGCCAGGTGCCGGCGATGTGGATGGGCAAATCCTTCCCGTCGCTCAAGCCCCTCGGCTCGTACATCGAGGACCTACTGGACAGGCTCAACCTCTTCGACGACTGGTACAAGAACGGCCAACCGTCCATCTTTTGGATCTCAGGCTTCTTCTTCACGCCGTCGTTTACAACCGCCGCTTTGCAAAATTTCGCCCGCGGGAACAACTACGCCATCGACACCGTCGGATTCGAGATGGAGATGATGGAGATGGACCCTGGTTTGTACACCACCCCGCCCGATACCGGCATTTACATCCACGGGATGTTCATGGAGGGATGCGCGTGGGACAAGGATAAGAAGATGCTGTGCGAGAGCAGACCGAAGGTGTTGTACGATCCCGGGCCGTGCGTGTTTCTCAAGCCGGTGTTACTCACCGACATCAAGGAGTACCCGCACTACTCCTGCCCGGTGTACAGGACGGCGGAGAGGCGGGGCGTGCTGGCCACGACGGGGCACTCCACGAACTTCCTCATGATGATGAAGATGCCGACGGACGTGGACCCGGATCACTGGGCGATGCGAGGCGTCGCCATGCTGTGCAGCCTCAAGGATTAAGGGGTCGGCTGTGCAATTTTTAGCAAGTTTAGCAAAGGTTCGCAACCTGCTGTTAGTGCTACTTTACACTTGTGAATACTACCGTAGCTATGAACAACACATCTCACTGCTTCTTCTTGCCCTCCTTCTTGGTCTTGTTACCCTTCACCGACGGCTCTTCGGGGAAATCCTGTTTGTCCCACTCGGCTCGGACTAAGTTGGCCTTCGCCTTGAGCTCCGCCCTCCACTTCCATTTGTTCTCCATCCACGGCACGAGCTTGCCGTTGACCCAGTTGAAGAGGATGCACATGCCGACGAGAACGGCGAGCGACTTCTTATCGATCTTACTCCAGTCGATGGCCATGTTTATCGATGTCGTCGATGATGCCGGTCCGGTCGGGCAGGGGCGCGCGTCACGCAATGCCAAAACCCCGGAACCCTGTGCCGACTCCTCGCCGAGCCGGGAGACCGAAGTCGTCAAAATGGCTGTGCGTGCAGTAACCTGAACTGGGCCCACGCTGGGATTTTACGAGTTCTTATTCCTGCCGTTCGCGATCGGCTGACATCGTCATCAAGACGAGCGCCCGTGCTACGTGAGACGAGTCAGTGGAGTTCGATCGGGGCGCGTCGATCTCATCTGCACTCGGTCAGTATGAGCGCGTGCGTCGCGCTCGGAAGGTGCGTCTCCTTCCGTCCACCCCGTCGCTCCCGCCCGCCCTAAAGCCACCTCATCTATTTTTCGCGCGAACCCGGGCGACCTTTCTAAAAGCGAAGGGAACCCTCGCTCCTCGTCGACCTTCGTCTCGCCCCGACTCACCGAACGTTCCCTTTTCCCCCGATGCGCAGGATACCGGCGGTGCATACACGCGGCGGCAACACGACTGCGTCGCGTCGATGCGTCTCCGGTGCTTACGTACGGTGGCGAGGCAGCCATCGGGCGTGGCGCCGCGCCCCTTCGTCCCTGCGATCGTCCTCTCGGGCGCGCGGTGGGTCGGACGCGCCGGGGGAGACGCGGCGGTTCACCCACGGATCGATCGACGACGATGACGAGCACATGGACGGCATGGACGACGACCCGTCGCGCGAGTTGGAGGACGACGAGGACGATGACGACGAATCAGACGACCGCGAGGCGTTCAAGAGGGAGCAGGATCTTTCATACTCGATGACTGCCATTCGGCAAAAGCCCCTCAGCATCCGCGCCTCGCCCGCGGTGAACAGGGAGGAAACTTTGGAACGGTGGGATCCCGACGCCGATAATACATCGGGGTCATCCAACGACGACGGTGGGTTCCAGATGAACAGACGAAGGCGACTGAGCGGTCGAGCGGGAAGGGACCCGGCTTTTCTCCCCGCGCGTGACGAATCATCGGGAGGGAAATCAAAATCATCCACCCGGAGTCGCGGACTGCTCCGACCGGTGTTCGGCAAAGAAGAGCTCGACGAGGTCATCGCGCTCGCCATCCCGGCACTCGGGTCACTCCTCGCGGATCCCTTGATGTCCCTGGTGGATACCGCGGTGGTGGGCAGGTACAGCAGCACGTCGCTCGCCGCGCTCGGACCGTCCACGGCGGTTTTTCAAATTGTCTTTCAGGTGCGTTCATCTTTTATTTTCATCATATGGGCAATTAGATTGACTGACGTCGTGTTTTGTGTGCAGCTCTTTTCGTTTCTCAGCATCACGACCACCGGGATGGTGGCGCGGGCGTGCGCCGGCGGGGATAACTCCACCGTGCGCCGTGCACTGGCGAACAGCACGATCTTGGCGGTCACGTTCGGCGGTTTAACATGCCTGGGACTGAACCTCTTCGCGCCGGCTGTGCTCGGCGCCATGGGTTGTTCACCGGACCTCGTCGCCGCGGCTACGCCGTACCTGCGGATCAGGGCGATGGCAATACCCGCGGTGCTGTTCTGCACGTCCGCGCAAGGCGGGTGCCTCGGGTTACAGGATGCCAAGACGCCTCTGTTGATCTTCATGCTCGCGGGCGTCGTCAACGTTTTTGGTGATTTTTACGCCGTAGGTACGATGGGTCTGCGGGGCGCGGCTTGGGCGACGCTGGCGGCGCAGTACGTCAGCGCCGGCGCGTTCTTCGTCGTGTTGACCAAACGGCGGATGCTGCCGCTGAAGTGGGGACACTGGCGTCTGCCTTCGCGCGAGGAGATGCGGAACATATGCTCGATATCCGGCATGCTCCTGCTCGGGTCGCTCTGCCGCATGGGGGTGTACACGATGATGACGATGACGGCGCTGAAGATCGGTTCACTCACGATGGCGGCGCACCAGGTGGCGCTGCAGATCTTCTGGACGTTGACCTACTTCGTGGACCCGCTGTTCGTCGCGGCGACGTCGTTCATCGCGCGGGATCACGGGCGGCGGCCGGATCGCGTGCGGCGGATGGCGTCTCTGTTGTTGCGACTCTCCGTCGGCGTCGGCGCGTTCATCGCGGTGGCGTGCTACCTCATTCCCGTGTTCGGCGCGCGGGTGTTCACGACGGACCCGGACCTCGCGTCCATGATCAGGTCCATCGCGCCGTTGATGGGCACGTCTCAGCTCATCAGCGCGGTGGTGCTGGTCACGGAAGGGATCTTGATCGGCTGCGGGGATTTGCGGTATTTGCTCAAGGTGCACTGCTTCAATTTCGTGGCGCTCGGGGGGTTGCTGTGGTGGGTACGGCACGCGGGGCTGGGCCTGCACGGGATATGGATCGCGGTGTTTGCGAACCAGCTGTTACGTCTGAGTCAGCACGCGGCGCACGTGTGGCGGGGCGGGGGGCCCGACCTTCTGGGCAGATCCGCGGCCAAGACGGCTACGATGGGCGGCGGCGGCGACGGCATCTGATGTGATCGCGGACTACTTCGATTCCATCTTTCTTTTTCAAATATTTCTTAAGGGTCACGGGTGGGGAGCGTCCGTCGCCTCCCCGCCCAAAGCGCTCGGTTGTAACGACTTTTAGTTTCAAACGAAGTCCGAGGACTCTAAACCTATCCAAATACTCCTAACCTACAACGGCAGCTGTTGCACCACGGCGAACGCGAACGTGGCGGCGAGTAACGTCGCCGTCGCCAGCGCCGCGAGCTTGTGATGCGGGTCCACACCCGCCGCGTATTCACCCAAACCCCACAGTAACCCCCGTTTGCCGTCGTCCGAGGTTGACTCGGAGCCCGGCAGCGATGGCCCGCCGTCGCCCCGTGCGCGGTGCCTCGCCGTCGCCTCCCCGCTACCCACCGTCTCCCCGTCCTCACCCATCGCCGTCCACGTCACCTTCGACCCTTCCTCGAACGCCTCCCGTAGCACCTCCCCCGTGCTCCCACCCCGCACCCTCATGTAATGCGCCAGCGGCATGACCAGCGTTCCCCGGCCGTCGGCAAACTCCAGCCTGACGTTCGCCATGACGTCGCCCCAGTCCCGTTCCGCATCTTCCCACCACGGGCGTTTAGACCCTCCGCCCGCACCAGGGCGTCGCTCCCATCGAGCGCGTCGCGTCGTGAGCTCCTCGAACGCCTGACGCACCTCGACGAACAAGGCTTGGTCGCCGCCCTTGTCGGGGTGGTGGATCAGCGCGAGTGCCTTGAACGCGGCGCGAACGTCCGCGTCGCTCGCGCCGAACGCCACGCCGAGCACCTTCCACGGGCCGAACGGCTCCACGGGCGTGGTCTCGGGGTCATCGGCGGTGGCGCACGTCGCCGCGGTGAGCGCCAGGAGGAGCGCCAGCAGGAGCGCACGTCGCGTCATCTCCTCTGCGTTCACTGTTGAACGCGTGCCTCGACAAAATCGCCTGTCGGCACCTCCGAGCTTTTGGTCAACGTTTTGAGTTTTGAACGCGTCACTCCCTCCTCGCGCGCGTCATGAGCGACGAGGAGGAGTCGGACGCGCTCGGGACGGTGGATGAGCGGGAGTACGATGTCCTCTCCGCCGTGGGACTGGATCGGCTCCGCGCCAAGCTCGGTACGCGCGCCCCCCTCTCCATCACCCCGCGACAGATTTTCGAACTCGCTCGCGCCAGCCCAGCCGCGCCCCTACCATCCCGAGCCCTCGACTGACCCAACGACCCCGACGCGCGCGTATCGCAGATGCCCGAAACCACGACGAGCGCATGGACGGTTTGCGCTGGCTTAGAACGGCGCTGGATCCACCCCCGCCGCCTGCGCGGGAGGCTCCCCCGACGCCACCGCCCGAGCGCGATGGGGCGCCCGGGGTTGACCCGCCCGAGAATGACGGCGAGAATGACGGGAGGGTGAACGACGAGGAAGCGACGGAGGACCCCCCGGGTCCGTCCGGCCGTGTCCTCGACCACGCCACCGTCGTCCGCCTCTTCCACGGATGCTCCGCGTCGCTCGCGAACGCCCTATCGGATCCCCACCCGGGCGTACACGCCGAGGCGTGCCTCGCCGTGGCGTCCATGTGTAACAAATGCACCGGCGAATCGATGCGATCGTTTTCGCCTTGGGTCGCCAAACGCGCGTGGCCCGTGCTCGTATCGCAGCTCTCGGGGCCGAGGCTGGTATCGGACAGGGCGCACATGTGCATGGTGTCGTGCCTCCGCGCGTGCAGGGACCCGAGCATCGTATCGCTCGTCGCCGATACCATGGATCGAATTAACAATCCGTTGGCGAGGCAGCGGCTTCTGGACAAAGTGTCGCGGGTGCTCGGGGATTGGCCCAGCGGGTCGCTGTTAAACGCGTGTAAACCCCACTGCGAGCGCGCCATCGACGCGGGGCTTAAGCACGGCGGCTTACCGGACGACGGGGCACCGACGGCGGTCACGCGGCTCGGGGAACCGCGTCGACGGGTCGAGATGTTTGGCGGTGAGTTTCTTTCAATCATCGCGTATGGTCAATTACAATGACATTGTTTTTTGTGTACAGGCATTTACGGCGACGGCGGCGGCGGCGTCGTCGAGACGGACGTCGCGGGCGCCGATTCACATCCGTCCAACGTGGCGGTTCGGGTCGCCGCGAAAGCCGCCTTTGACGTGTTCGAAGCGGTGTGGCCGAAGCACGCGGCGACGTGGGTGGAGGAAGGGATGGAGCCGAGGTGGCGTCGGTTGGTCACGCACGGTAAGTACTTTTTTTGTTCTCTAACTGTTTGCCCATATGAACTTTGTGTTTAACAGGATCTTTGGAAACGCCCGAGGAGAGCGGAGCTTACGCCCGGGGCGGGTACCCAGCCGTGGGCCGGCGCGAATCCGCGCCCCTCGCGGCACACAGGCGCGAGGAAAAGTTCGCCGAGCGGCAGAGGATCAAGAACGCGGCGAATAGGTCGGGGGTTCGAGACCCGGACGCGTCGGATGACGTCGACGCGAGGCGGCTGACGATGCCCGGAAACTTCCAAGACGGAAAACTTCCGTTTCAACCACCGTACCCGCCGCTGCCGACCAAGCCGAAACACGGCCTGCGCGAGCGCGCGATGCACCCGCCGCAGCCCCAACCCAAACCCTTATGGACCGGCGACCCGCCGTCCCCGGTCAAACGCGCGATCGACGCCGATATTGAAAAAGATAAAGCCGCACACAACAAACCGCTCGCGGCGTACTACGAGGCGGTGCGCAAGCGCGGGTCGATGTCGGCGAAGGAGTGCGGGGATTTCATCATCGACCCGAACGACATCACAAAAACCGCGGAGGAGGCGATGCTGTACCGGGACCTGGAGAAGCTGGAGACGCGGATGGAGACGCTGAGGGCTAACAGCATGGGCGCCAGGGTCTACGACATGTACGCAGAGGCGTACTACCGACCGGGGGGCGCTACGGAATCGTCGGAGGTTAGCGCCGCGGCGAAGGTTGCGCGCGATCGTGAGGCTACGGCTGCCGCGCGTGCGAAGATGGGGTACGACATCAGCGACGTCGGCGTCGTGCAACGCGCCAAGAATGACGCGGAGGCGCTGGGTATCAACGCGGGTATCGTCCCCGGTCACTCGAAGGACGCGGCGGGTCGGCTTCGTCGCATCACGACGCCGTCGCTCGAGTCCCTTCGTACCGCGGGCGTGGGCATGAAAACCCCGCCGAAGGTGTCGCTCGCCACCGCGCGGATGCTGGGCCTGCCCACGGACCGAATCGCGTCGCCGGGTACCGTGGGTATCGACGAGCACGGCCTCACTCCGTCGCGCACGATGGAGGAGCGAGTACGAAACTTGGCGCGGATCCGAGCCGAGTTGAAGGAGTTCCGGCGGGACTTGAACGACGCCGCCAAGGTGGAGACTGGGCCGTATAAAGACCACGCGGCGGATACCAACGATGCCGCGTTTAAGCGGGAGGTATCCGCCGCGAACAAGGAGGGTGACGAGCTCAAATCGCGCAAGGCGGCGGCGAAGCTCAACGTGGAGAAGCACAGGATTGACCACGAGCGGAAAGTGAAGGCGTTGGCTCGCGAGAATTTGGAGTTTGAGGAAATGGTCTTCCGCGAGGCTGAGGACGAGCGGATCCGGAAGGAGGCGACGCACGCCGCCGAGCTCAAGGCACTGGCGTTCAAGGCTCGAATGGAGAGCGAGATGCGGGGTACCTACGCGCTATCCGCCGAGGAGCTGCTCAAGTACCCCGGTCCGCCCAACCGATACGAGCTCACAGCCACCTCTCACGCCGCGGACCAACACGTGGGAACAAACAAACAACAACCCCAACATCTCGACCCAAAACACATGTGGGATCAAAACGCGGGGCCAAAGGTCGTGCCCGATAAGCAGCGCGACAAGGGTGGTCCGAAGGCTTGGGGCCAACGGGACAAGTCACCGGCGGCGGCGAGGGCGGAGAAGGCTCGAGCCGAGCAGAAGGAACGCGAGCGAAAGGAACGGTCGGAGCGGCGGCGTTCGCGTGATGCCAAGGCGCGGGTGCAGGCGCGTATCGAGCGCGATCGGAGCAGGAGTAAGAGCCGCGAGAGGGGCGGCGGGGGGGACGGGCAGGGAGAGCGGGAGAAGGACCGGCTTCGGGTGTCATGGGATGAAAATCTTGAGCGCACGAAGCTTTTTTCTCACGGCGAGGACGGGGCCGGGTCGGTTCCGTCGTCACCGACTCGGGCCGTGACGGAGGGTAAAGGGAAACCGGCGACGAGCGGCGGGTTCGACGCCAGGCCCTTGCGCGAGAAAGTCCCGATCGGGCGCAGCTACTGAGTATAGAGGACTCGGTGGTCGAGAATAAATAGGTCACCTTAATAAATTAGCAATCGGATCGGGTCCTTTGATCATTGAATCACTTGACCGCGGACCACGACTTGAAGGTGTGCGTGTGCGTGCACAGCGCGTCCATCACGTCCGCCCCCGCGCCGGGTTCACCCACGAGTAACCCGTGAACCTTGAGTCCCATCGTCTCCTTGGCGGTGTCCAACTGCGCCACCATGTCCACGTCTGGCGGCCGAATCTCCCCGTCGGTGACGAGTAATATATCCGCGTTGGCCCACTCCTCCTGCCCTAACCGCTCCAACGCGCGGATGAACGGCTCGTCCACGTCCGTGCCCCCGTGGAAGCTACCGGCGAGAAACTCCAGTAACTTACTGACCCCCGAACCCGTCACCTTCAGCTCGAGCTCCTGGCAATCGCCCGGCCCTGAGAACGAGTACAGGTAACACGCTCGCTGCTGGTTCTTCGCCTGTCGCATGCACTCCAGCGCCATAGCCTTCGCGACCGTCTCCCTGGCGCCCATCATGGACCCGGAGGTGTCCAGACACAAGATGATCGGGCCGCACTCGGCGGACGGGCGGATCTCCATGCCGTCCAAGGTCACCGCCGGCTCCTCCGACCAACCGACTCGTTCGTACGAAAGCAAAGTTCGCTCCATACGCCGAGCGAAATGGAGCAAACGCGCGGGCCTCGTACCTTGCGCGATCAACGCCATCTCGCTGGGTAACATGCGGGATAAGTCGTCGCTCCTGGAAAGACCCGCTGTTTCCTCCGGTTCCATCGGCGAGCGCACGAGCCCGACGGGCATGCCGCGGCGTTCTCGCTGCCGCGGCGCTCTGCGAAGCGGACCTCGGCCGCTTCCGCGTCCCAACGATCGCACGAGGTCCCGCAGCTCCCTCAACTCCTCCAGTTTCTTACGCAGGGAATCGAGCTCACGCCAGCCGGTCTGCTGCCACAGGCCTTTGGTGATGTCGAACCCTTCCGGTCCGTCGGCGAGGTCGTCCAGGTCCAACCCTTCGAAAGCCTTAGCCGCCTTGTCCAGCTTGTCCACCGCGGGTTCCCACTGGTCCTTGAAGTCCTCCATGAGCTGCTCCACGAGCTCCTTGTTCGCCGCCTTGGCCGCCTCCCTCGCCTCCTCCTTTCGCCGCTTTTCCTCCTCCGACTCTTCTTTCCCGCCCTCCATGGACATCTCGATTTCATCAATCGCCGTTTTTTTGCCATCTGCGGATTCACCCTGGCCGCCGCCGCCCTGCCCTTGGCTCGGATCCCCGTCCTGCTCCTCGCCCTCGCCGTCCTGCCCGCCGCCGCCCTCGCCGTTAGGGTCGGAATCCTCGTCCGGGTCACCGTCCTCGCCGTCCTGGCCGCTGCCGCCGGATTCGTCGCTGTCCATCTTGGGCGGATTGTCCTCTTCGTCCTCTTCGCCTTCGTCGATCTTCTGCTGCTCGTACACGTACAGGACGTCGAGGATGTTCTTCATCAGCGTGTCCAGCACGGGTGGGAACTGGCGCGTGAACCGCGCCATGTCCAGGTCGCCCAGCGCCTCGAGCAGCGCCTCGCGGAAGACGACGTCGTCGGGCCATTCCGTCTCGGCTCCGGGGAGGAGCCCCCTGGCGAGTTGCGCTTTCCACGTCTGGATCCCGTCGGCGCATCGTCGAAGCGAGTCGACGTTGTTGGACGTGGACGGCAGGCGGAGCAGCAGGGGGAGGAGGTCCGGGGAGATGGAGTTGAGCGCACCGGCCTGGCCGGAAGCCATCAGGAGGCCGAGGTTGGCCATCGCCTGCTTGCGCGCCTTGGCCTCGGCCTCGTCGCCCAGGAGGTTGGCGCGCATGCCCAGCGCCTGGACGACGTCGTCGCCGTCGGCGGATTCGTCGAACTGCGACAGATCCGCGCCGCCGAGGAGGGATGCGCCGATGCCGGGTGGCGTATCGTCGGGTGAGGATCCCCCGTTCTTTTCGCCGTCCTGGGGCACCGCCCTGATGGGGATCACCCGATGATGACGTCGTGGTTGGCGCCCACTTGGAAGTTGGCGCTCAAACCTAGACGGCGACGACGACGATACCTCGCGGGCCGTCGCGCGACGCGATCGCGCGACCGATCGGTGACCGCGGGCCATCGCGGGCATCGCCGTGGACGTGCTCGCCATGCTCGCCGACGTGATCGTTTCTCACGACGAGGCGCGCGAGAGGGGCGCTGTGAGCTCAGCAGGGAGATGAGTGAAAAAACCAAAAACTCGGATAGAGCTCATCACTCGAGTTTTGGCTGTGGCATCGAAATGTTCTCGTCAGCGCAGACGCGCTGCGGGCTGACAGACTGGTTGACAACTATTTTTCCCCTCAGCTAATGGAAACGGGGCGGCGCACACTTGGCACGCCCAGAAAGCACCGAAATCGCGAGATGTGGCGCGCGCGCTGTTGCACACACTGTACCGCTCTGCTTTCTTGAACGCAAACGCCGTTCTCACACCTTCGCTCGTTGCAATATGAAATTATATCTACGAGTCGCACTTACATTAAAACCAAACGCCTCGCCGTCCCCGACACACCTCTCGCCCTATCGCCTCGGCGGATCCGCGCAGTGCCTACCCCGGGTACACGGCGGCACGTTCATGAACTCGTCGAAATCGTACACGTGCACGTCGCAGCAGCTCCACCCTTTCTTTCGCTCGTGAAACACCGGCGGGCCCGGATGGAAAAGGCATCTGTCGTCGCCGTTCTCAGCCTCTGTGTATTTGGCGCCGCACCCCGCGTTGCGGCACGTCCTCGGCGCGTGCGGGTCCACGTCCTCAGCCTTCGCCGGCGCCTCCTCGCGTCGCACCTGTGGAGCGACGTACGCCGCCTGAGCCTCCGCGCTCGCCGCGTGGTCGCTGCAGAAGAACCCTTGTTTACACCGCGGGCACAGCGCCTTGGACGCCGCGTCGGATGATGATGAATGTCCAGGGCCGTTTTCCGTCTTGGCGCGCGCCTCGACGGAGAGCGGCAGTGGGATCGGCGCGGCGGCCGGATCCGCGGCGTTGGGCGAGCGCGCCGCGCGTCTCACCTCGGGTTTCACCTGCGTGTGCCGCCCCACGGCGCACCCTTTGATCTCCATGAAGAGCGCAAAGTCGTGCGATCGCCCGCCGCAGCACGACCATTCCTTGACGCCGTCGTGGAAGACGGGCGCGCCGGGGTGGTGGCGGCAGCATCCCGCGGGGTTGCCGTCAAGGGCGTCGTAGATGGCGTCGCAGCCGATGCGCTGGCAGACGTACATGCCGTCGGGGCGGGTCGACGGCGACAGCGGGCTCCCGTCCACGTCCGAGATCTCGCCATCGGACGGCGACTCCACGCCTCCCGACGCGAAAAACGATCGAATCCGCGCCTCGGACCATCGAAGGTGCGCGTCCTCGGGCGGCGGCGGGCACGACGGATGCGAGTCCGACAACACCTCCACGAGGTTAGCGCGCCTCACCGCGCTCTCGGGCACCATCGCGCGCGGTGGAGCCGCCGCGCCCAGCTTGTGAACGCAACGACGTTTGGTTTTGGCAATATGATTTGTACAGAGTCCTTCGTTTTGGTATTTGACAAGGTGTAATATGATGAACGATGACCCTCGCTCACTCGCCCGGGAGCGCGATCCCGCGTCCAGCCTGCGCCATCGTCGTGGGCGCGCCCCTGTGCCGGTACACCTTCTTCGGCACGTACACAGCCCTGTGCGGCTCGTTCGCCGCGTCCCACTCGCCGAGCACGCCGCTCCACGCCGCCTTTTGCTCCAAGTTTTTCTCGTGGTTGTTTTTATCGTAAGCGCTCCAGTCCGTCTCGCTCCCATCCGTCCACGGCTGCGCAAAGGCAGCCCTCGCCTCCTCAGCCTCGATCGCGTTCTTCGGCGTCGTCCACGGCTGCGGGTAGGCGGCGGAACCGGCGCGCGCGTTACCTTTCGCATCCGCCGTCTCAGTCGGCGGCGCTAAGAGTTTCAACTTTTTCATGAGCTTGGAGTGTTTCATCGACAAACCCGCGACGGCGTCCTCGGCGCCCGCCGCGCCGCTGCCCGCGTTGGGATCCGGCCCCGTGGGATCCGTGGTGTCGGTCCCACGCCGCGTCGGGTCCACCTTGAGCTTGTCCAGGCCCTTGGGCTCCGCGGACGCGGGCACCAGGTGCGTCGGGGGCGTGAACATCGTGGTCACCTTCGCAAACGCCAAGGAATTCGAGTCGTCTCCTGCGGCCCACACCTCGTTCGCCGTGGCGTCCATGTCCACGATCCTGACGTTCTCCCAGCCCGGCGCCTTGGACGCCACGGCCTCGCGCATGAGGTGGTGCTCGAGCGGGTAGTCGTGGTCGCCCGTCGGGTCCTCGGCGTCGGCGGCGGCGCCGGCGACGCCGTAGATTGCGACTGACCCGCACATGCGCGGGTGCTTCATCGCGTCCACCGCGACGAACCCGGGGGAGGCCCACGTCGGGGTGGACGGGTACGCGTTGGCTGTGGCGTAGTTGCGCAGTGCGACGTGCGGGTCGCCGGTGTTGAGGAAGCCGGCGAGGACGGAGAGGAGTTCAATCTCGGGCGCGTTCGCGACGGCGGCGACGCCGGTGGGATCGGTGGTGACGTCGTAGGCGACAAACTCGCGCTCGCATCCTCCGCCGAGGGCGCACGGCGAGCGCCACGCGGGGTTGCCCGGTCCGTCGGCGGATATGACGCGGATGGTGTCCTTCATGCCGAGGTCCTCCGGGGATTTCGTGCCCGTGGTGGCGTCGTTGAAGCGGACGACGCAGTCGGCGGCGTCGATCTGTTGGCCCCATCCTTTGTCCGCGTAGGTGTCGGTGGGTACGACGACGGCGCAGCTGTTGCACCACTGGGGCTTCTCCTGGAGCCTGTCCAGGGTGCGCGCGGCGACGGCGGTCATCTCGCCCTCGCGGAGCTGGTGCGTGCGGTAGCGATACGCCGCGCCGCCCGCGCCGGTGACGAGGAGCACCGCCGCGGCGAAGGCGCCCATCGTGGATCGCGTCGTGCCGTTCGTGGCGCCGGATGATGCGCGGCGGGACGCGGAAGGCGGGAGCGGGCCGCCGACCTTGGTGCGGATGGGCGGGAGGCCGGCGCCGAGGAGCGGCGCGCCCTCGTCGAGGACGGTGATCTTTCGTGTGGCCATCGCGGGAGCGCGGCGGAGGGGTCCGAACGCGCGCGAAAGAGTGAAAACGCCTTCCGTCTCGGACGCGGCCCGTCAAACGCGCGCGTTGTAACACCTGTCCGACCGGATTGTATCATGATCATATGGGTATTTGGTTACAAAATCGATTTTTCTTTGGTCGGTTGACCAAGAATTGGAAAACATTGAAAAACTAACCAACTCTCAGGCCGACGCCGACGAGTGTGCGGGAGACGCTCCAGTCTCGGAGTCCGCGGACGGGCGTTCATAAATTACAAATGGCTACCGAGGGGCGCGGCACGGGTGTCGCGACGGCCTACTCCGCCAGCTTGATCCAGACCTGATGCAAGGTGGTATGGGCGGTCGTCTGGGATACATCGTCGCATTCCCATTTGCTACTATCGACAGGGTCCCGCAACCTCCAATGTCCAACACCATATTGGTAGAATGGAGCCAACAAGTTATAAGCAACACTGGTCCAGACATGGGTTGCGGAATCCGGGAGGTTCGCCGTGTGCCCGTCGAGCTTCGTGGTGCCCGAGGTCCAGTACGTCACAGAGTTACCCGAAATGCTTCCGGTCAAGATGGCCGTCTTGACCCAGTCGTTGTTCACCGAGAAGTGCATCACGCGGTTGTGATTGCTGCTGTGGCAATAGAACCGAACCTCGGCGATGTCCGAGGCGGTCAGTCCCAGGTGCGTGCCGGGCCAGATGTGAGAGAAGCCCTCCGTCGCCGACGACGGAGTCGTGCCCGACACCAAATTTGGGTTGGTGCCCGCTTGGTGATTGTACGCCGCCATCAGCAGCCAGCCGTCTTCGTCTTGGACCAGCACCCTCTCGTTGATGGTACGAAATGGCGGACGATATCCCGCTGGCAGAGCCGACAGATATCTGATTATCACGATTCCCGAGCCACCGGCTGCACCGTTCGATTTTACCCCTGACGTGTCCTTACCCCCTCCACCCCCTGATCCCGTGTTGGGTGTTCCGGCAGTGGCTCCATTAGTTGCTCCATTACTTGAACCGTCACCACCACCACCATTACCACCAACAGCCGACTCACTTGCACTGTCCCCTTTACCACCAGCACCGCCTGCTCCTCGAAAAGTAAGTGTTCCAGATATACTTGATGGTATGCCATCACCGCCATTACCAGCAAGAGTTCTTCCATCCCCGCCGACGCTTCCCATACCCCCGCCGCCGCCGCCGCCGCTATTTGCCCCCAAAGAATTACCTCCATCAAACCCGATCGAACCGCTCCCTCCCGTTCCGCTTGTGCCCCCTGTGGAACTACCACCCGCACCACCGCCACAGCCACCACTAAGTCCTGCGACACCATCAGTCCCCTTACCACCACCTCCACCACCTTTCGCCACGACCAGAGATGAAATACTGCTATCATCACCGTTGTTACCATTCGCTGGGTTTGTGCTACCAGCAACACCAGCACCACCAGCACCAACTGTTATGGTGTACGGTTGTTCATCAACCGTTAACGTACCATTTATAATACCTCCCGCCCCACCACCACCCGCACCTGGATTAGACCCATCGGGAATTGAGCTAGCTGCACCCCCACTTCCCCCACCAGCG
>Ga0302114_10000080_pt1 | contig 67879 bp, 48 predicted proteins | sample AG5_Surface_MG_FD_203107 | JGI IMG/M metagenome (GOLD analysis project Ga0302114, IMG submission 203107) | Marine microbial communities from Western Arctic Ocean, Canada - AG5_Surface | ecosystem: Environmental > Aquatic > Marine > Oceanic | place: Canada: Western Arctic Ocean | collected... | reverse complement strand
TAAACCCTAAACCCTAAACCCTAAACCCTAAACCCTAAACCCTAAACCCTAAACCCTAAACCCTAAACCCTAAACCCTAAACCCTAAACCCTAAACCCTAAACCCTAAACCCTAAACCCTAAACCCACACCCGTAAACCGCTAAACCCTACAACCCTAAGGCATACCCCGAGGACCACAACAGAACCCTCCACAACCGGCTGCAACGCATCAGAACGGGACATGAAAATCCCGCCGGGAGGCCCTCGGTTTAGGGAGCATGCGCGTCACGAGATAAGCCGAACACGCCTGCAGCGGGGCGGCTTTGGTTGCGCGTGCACGTGCGTCGATGTACCCCAGATCAACTCTAGCTAGTGCGTTCACGGAGCCGTCGTTCACATGTTACAAGCTACTATCGCGCATACAAGAGCCGTTTCTATTCGTCAAACGTCACGCCAGCATCCAGATCCATTGGGCAGCCCGCATCTCTGAGCTCGCGTATCGCAGCCGGCAAGATCGTCAGTTGATTGCAGTGGAGGTGCAACCTCCTCAGCGACGTTAGCTGCCCGATCCCCGCCGACACACTCGTCAGCTCATTGCCGCCGAGGTACAACAACTCCAGCGACGTGAGCTGCCCGATCTCCGCCGGCACGCTCGTCAGCTGATTGCCGCTGAGGTCCAACCTCGTCAGCGAGGTGAGCTGCCCGATCTCCGCCGGCACACTCGTCAGCCGATTGCCGTACACGTACAACCTCTCCAGCGACGTGAGCTGCCCGATCTCCGTCGGCAGACTTGTCAGCTCATTGCCTTTGAGGTTCAACTCCCTCAGCAAGGTGAGCTGCCAGATCTCCGCAGGCACGCTCGTCAGCTGATTGTAGTATAGGTGCAACCCCCGCAGCGACGTGAGCTGCCCGAGCTCCGCAGGCATGCTCGTCAGCTGATTGGCACCGAGGCCCAACTCCTCCAGCGACGTGAGCTGCCCGATCTCCGCCGGCACGCTCGTCAGCTGATTGCCGCCGAGGGACAGCACCGTCAGCGCCGTGAGCTGCCCGATCTCCGGCGGCACACTCGTCAGCCGATTGCCGCCGAGGCGCAACAACGTCAGCGAGGTGAGCTGCCCGATCTCCGCCGGCAAGCTCATCAGCTGGTTGTCGCTGAGGTCCAACCTCATCAGCGTCGTGAGGTGCCAGATCTCCGCCGGCACGCTCGTCAGCTGATTGCCGCCGAGGCCCAACCACTCCAGCGAGGTGAGCTGCCCGATCTCTGCCGGCACGCTCGTCAGCTGATTTTCGCTGAGGTCCAACCATGTCAGCGACGTGAGCTGCCAGACCTCTGCCGGCACGCTCGTCAGCTGATTTTCGCCGAGGTCCAAGTACGTCAGCGACGCGAGCAGCCCGATCTCCGCCGGCAGGCTCATCAGCTGATTGTCGGCGAGGCTCAACACCCTTAGCGCACTCAGGCGCCCGACCTCAGCCGGCACCGCTCCGGTCAGGCCAAACCCTTCCAACTCGAGCTTCACCGCCCGGCCGTTTTCCATCCACACCCCTTCCCAACAATCCGGTCGCGCAGCCTCCGGCCACCTCTCCTGCAGTTCAGGGCACATCGCACGCCATGTCCGGAGCACTCCGACGTCCCCTTCGTCGTCGAATGTTCGCGTCCCATCATCCTTCGACGGCTCCAGAAGCTCGCGACTGTCCCACCCGTCGGGCGTCACGCCAGGGTGCTTGTCCAGCCAAGCCTGAACCACGTTTCGCATCGCCCAGATCGTCATCACCTTCGTGCTGCTCAGGGCGCGACGCGTGAGCGGGTCCTTGGCTCCGTTGCGCTCAAAGTGCGACAGAATGGCGCTCCTCTCGTACGTGTGCCCCGAATCGACCACCATCACCGGGTCGCGGAACATGGTTCGCGTGATGGGGCACATGAGCTCTTCGGGCTCGGCGTCGAGATCTGCGTCGGGGGCGTCGGGCAGGTCGCCCCGTGCGCTCGCGGAACGCCGGGTTCGCACACCTTGGGTCGCATTTCCGGATGCCGGCTCCAGCACGGCGGACGTCTTGCGCCGCTTTGAGGGCGTCATCGAACGAACGCCCGGGTTCGCCGTGAGCCCCGCGCTCGGCACTCTGATAGATCTGAGGAGTTTCGAAATTCGGGAGTCAGCTTCCTCATGCACGGCACAAAATTGGAGTTGGCGCGTTTTTACACACAAGCAAGAGACAGTGCGAGCCCCTTCAATATCTAAGCGCTAATCATCGCACCAGATCCCCCGCGCCCGCACCCTTGAGCGCGCCGTGTAACCTCGACCAAACGGCGTAGTTGATGTCGTGTACCGATGAGTTGACATCGTTCGGAGCCACCACGCCGTCGGTCGAAACGTCCTGACCTCCTGGAAAATATCCACCCGGTGGTTCATCCCCGTCAGCACCGTCCCACAGCCGCAGATACTGAAACGCCCCCGCAGCGCACCCCCTCGCCGCGACCGTAGCAGCGTCGGATTTAGGCGCTATGGGTCGATGGAGAACATCCGCGATGGTGGATGTCCAAAGCTTCGACCGTGCTCCTCCGCCCACAATCGGAAGCGGCTCCTCTATCGCGCCCGTCGTCTCCATGCCGAGCGAATTTGAGAGTGTCCTGTAATTGTACGCCACACCTTCAAGCACCGCACGACACATCGTCCCAGTAGTTGTAGCCGGCGACAAATTGACGAGGCAACCACGCGCGGTTGGATCTGTAAACGGGGATCGTTCTCCGTTCAGGTGTGGGAGATATAGCACACCGTCGCTCCCGACTTTTGCACCAGTCGCCCTCACATCCAGGTCATTCGCCGTGTTGCTCCCTTCAGGCAGTAGGGTCTTACGAGCCCATTCCACGTTACCCCCGGCGGTTACCATACTCGCCGCGACGATTGCCACCGTTGGATCCGGGTGCAGCAGGCGGAAGACTCCGTCGCCCGCGTACTTATCATCCGTCCCGTCGGCGCTGAGGATGTCGGTCCACGGTACGCATCTCGCAATCCAACCACTCGTGCCGAGATACATGTAGGACGCGCCTGAACCCTGGCCGATCCCCACGGCTCCCACCGTCGTGCTCGCCAGATCACCGACGCCGTGAAACACCGGCACGCCGACGAGGGATGCGGGAAGATCCAGGGCGTCCGCGGTGGATTTTGATACTTCGCCGATGGGCGTGGGAGCTGCACCGTTCACCAGCCGCGGCAGCAAACTCGGATCCACGCCGTCGAACGCGCCGATGGATTCAACCGCCCACGTCGGGGCTGGCACTGTTCCGTCCCCGGACAACCTCGGCGGGGTGAGCAGTCCGGTGGTAGATGCCGTCGTAGGATCGCACGCGCACGCGTCGGCATCGCCCCCACACAGTGCGTACGCTACATAGCTGTGCGCTCCGAGCAAGAGCTTCGTTGATTTCCGCAGCGTCTCACCGTCGTTACGAGCGAGCCACAACCACTTGCAAAGGCATGCCGCAGCACCCTTGAAGTTGGCGAGCTTCGCCTCCGCGCTCGAGCCGTCTTCGGCGAGCTTCTTCGCTATATCCTCCGCCTCCGCTATAGCCCTAACGTCGGAGTAAAGCAGACATGACCTGAGCGACTGTCCATCATTCACAGGGCACACATTCTGCATCTGGCCGCTCAGCGCGATGCCCGCGGGTGATGCGTCGATACCGTCGAGCAGGTCGTGCGACGCGGCGACGAAGGATGTCAACCACTCGCCAGGTTGTTGCTCGATCGCTCCGCTCAGACCTGAGTCACCGCTGGTCGTGCCAGTTGCGTACGCACATTCGGTGGAGGCAATCGCCGTGCCGTCAGGCGCCAGGAGCATCGCCTTCAACGCGGTGGTTCCGACGTCTACGCTCAGGACGCAGGTATCGATGGATGAGGCGGAGGACACGACGGCGGAGGCTTTGGTGATCTTCCGCCGGGCGATGCGACCATGGAACATTGTCAGCCTCACGCTCGCCAGCGGCGAGCACATCACGGAGCTCATCGTGCCGCCGAGAGTGATTCGATCTGGCTGGTGCCGACACCACGAAGTCAGTTTCACCGTGACCAAAACCGAGGGCGATTCTTAGGGTTGGACACTCGGGTCAGACGCGCGTTGAACACGCCTCTGCTGCGAAGATGCCGAAGCGCAGCACCCAGACGTACTCGTCCGAGGATGCGCCTCAGACGGACGACGACGTAATCACCGTGTATTACTGCAAGTACAGCGGCGACCCGGTGTTGATAACCGACGCGGTGTTGGGCAATCTCCCGAAGCGCCGGACCGATGGGGCTCGCGTGCTCGACACGGAGAAGTACACCGTGCGGCTGAAGGCCCAGGCGGAGGTGAAGGCGAAGCTGATCAAGCGCGAGGGGGGCAAGCTGGAGAAGCAGTACAGGTACCTGATGGGCGACCTACCGGTGTGCTACAGGAGCGAGCCGGAGGGGAAGTACCTGTACCTGATCGACGGCGCCCTCTCCGCGTTCAACTTTGGCAACGCCGCTGGAGAGGGAGGCGAGACGCCGGTGCCGCCGTGCATCCAGCAGACGGCGTCGGGGATGATTCAGATCGCGATAGACATCGAGGACAAAGCGAGGACCAAGGCGGTGTCTAAGATCACCGCGGACGAGGTCGGTGTGGCGCTCACCGTACCCGTCGCTCAGGCTGACGACGAGTTGCTCGAGTTCCTCGGCAAGGTGCTGCATCTGCGACTGCCGCAGATGTCGCTGCTGCGGGGCTGGAGCACGCGCTCCAAGCTTCTGATGGTGCAGGGTCTGAGCGCGACGCAGGTGTATGAGCGGCTGCACGAGTCCATGGAGCAGAACAGGAAACGCATCGAGCGGCTCGTCAACCTGCACTCCGCCGACAACAAGTGGGTCAACAAGCCGGAGGTTGAGAAGCTCGAGTCCATCGACCCGGAGCTGGCGAAGCAGGAGCTGCGCGCCAAAGATGACATGGAACCGTACGATAAGTTCAGGGTCAAGGGTGGAGCGGCGCAGCACAGGGATCCGTTCGCGGAGAAGGAGCGCGGACCTACGAACGTTTACAAGACCCAGAGCAAGACGGCGGGGTCCACCTGGAACGACGCCTGAAAAATCTAGATAGAACAGTTAGCGCACGTAGATACGTATGTGATAGAGCTGATAGCAATCTCTGGTAGCAATCTAAACGCAAAGTATTAGGGATCCCGCTTACATCGACCCCAAGCGCATTTGCCTGCAACGAAGGTCGACACCACCTTTGGCGGCCGGGTAGACCCAAGGTCTTCGGGACTCCTATCGAGCACGGTAAGATCGGCGTGTGCTCCTCGCCACAAGGTTCCGACAACCCCGTTCATCATCGCGACGTGCGCGGCGCCCGTGGTGTACATTGTTAACGCCTGTTGCGGCGTCAGCCTCTCGGATGCCTCCCACACACCATCCGCGGAGTCATCGAAGTCATCCCCGCCTACATTCCTGCTCACCGCGACATCCATCGCGGCGAGGGGATCGGCATCGACGATGGGCCAGTCAGATCCACCCGACAGTGGAACGCCGTTTGCGAGCAACGACTTGAAAGCGTAGGACCTCGCGGCTCTCTCAGGACCGAGCCGCTTGACCGCCAGGTTCCTGTCCAGCCTCATGAATTCAGGTTGAACAGATGACACAGCGCCCGCCATCATGATGCGCTTGGGCTGTGACTCGATCGGTGCGCCCAGATGTTGGGTGTGCTCGACCCGAAAATTTCTGCTCCTATCGCCGTTGCGATCCTTCATCGCTTCCACCGCATCCAGCGCAACGTCAACAGCCGCATCGCCAATAGCGTGCACCGCAACCTGAAGCCCCGCCGCATCAGCCGCCACCGCACGCTCCTTGAACTCGTCCAGGTCGCACACAGCCACGCCTATATTGTCTTGTTCATCCTCGTAAGGCTCGCGCATCAAAGCTGTTCGAGCACCGAGGCTGCCGTCCAGAAACGCCTTCACGCCGGCTATCCTCAGCCTGGCGCTGTCACCGTAGGTGCCGTACCTCGAGTCGTCGTCCTTGACGTCCCTGAAATTCCGGTCCCTGAAGTCGATCTCGGCGACGCGTTTCCAGTCTGCCAACGGAGGATAGTGCGAAACGCGAATGGGAAGTTCACCGGCGTCGTCCATGGCGCGAAGAATCTCCAAATCTTTCCAGACCCGCTCCGCCTTGCCGGTGATGTGTGAGCCCGCCAGGTGGTCGATGTCGCCAAAGTCGCAAACCGACGTTATGCCCTTGGATAGTAGATAGTCGAACGCGCGCTTGAACGCTTCACGACGATCCCCTTCGGATTTGACCGGTCTCGCGGCGGTGACCAAGCCGATGGCGTTGTCGCGGAGGATTCCGTTTGGCGTTTTGCCATCCGTCGGGTCCCTAGCGATGACGCCGCCGACTGGATCAGGCGTAGACGCGTCGATCTCGCTCACCCTGAGAGCCTCACGTGACGCGACGCCGGTGTGAGCGTCCGCCCTCAGCAGCCACGCCTTGAGTGTCTTTGGGATTGAAGGGTGCTCGAACCACTCCGCGGTTGGATCTTCGCTCAACTCGGCGCCGTATCCACCGCCAACCAACCACTGGTCATCCGACTCGAGCTGCTTCGCCGCGGCTGCGACACGCGTGACGAACTCTTCCCTGGTCTTGACATCCGCGAGGTCCAGCTCCGCGAGCCTGAACCCGCCCGACACGAGGTGCAAGTGCGTGTCGAAGAGGCCCGGGACAACGAAGTCTCCCTTCTCACCGCCGAGATTGAAAATCGGGGCGTCGGGTCCTGCCGCGTGGGTGACGGTAGGGAGGCTACCGATCGCCAGAACGCGGCCAGCTTCAGTGACCGCGATAGCCTGCACCCACGGTATGCTCGCATCGCCGGTCCAGAACGATGCGTTTGTGTAAACCCTGGCGTTAAGCCCTCCCCCGTACCTCCGAAACCAAGCAGAACTGGGGTTCTTCGCTTCATTCATCAGATTCGCAGCGGGCTTCTCGCCTCCGTACCCAAGTGGGCATGTCATCCCGCTCCCGTTCGCTTCGCCGTGAGGGCTCGGGATGGGCCAGAAGATGCCAATCGCGAGGCCGAGCGCGGCGAACGCGCCCGCCACCTGACGACCGGTCAGGCCACCCACCATCTGCGCGTTCGGTGTTCTGATGATGTTTTTGTAGGCACCCATAAAGTGCCCTAAACTTTTCGGGCAGGTCGAATCACTCTCGGCGGCACACCCGACTCTTATGGAGCAGCCGAATGAGGCGACCACTTCCTCGGAGGTGGCCCCCGCGAAGCCCGCGGCGGCCCCTCCGAAACGGTTCGTCCGCAACCAGGTGCCGGACAGCATCATGAACGACTCGCAGCTGTCGGCCGCCATCTCGGTGCTTCCGTCGAACTACAGCTTCGAGGTGCAAAAGACGGTGTGGCGGCTGAGGCAGGCGAAGGTCAGGTCCCTCGCGCTGCAGTTCCCGGAAGGCTTGCTCCTGTACGCCACATCCTTGGCTGACATATTCCAAACCTTCGTGGACACCATCGAGGACGTGGTGATCCTCGGCGACGTGACGTACGGCGCGTGCTGCATCGACGACTACACCGCCGCTTCTCTCGGGTGCGATTTCCTGGTGCATTACGGACACTCCTGTCTCGTTCCGGTGGACGTCACCGGCGTGCCGTGCCTCTACGTGTTCGTGGACATCAAGTTCGACGTCGCGCACCTGGTGGAGTGCGTCAAGCACAATTTTACAGCTGGGTCCGACATCGCGTTGGCGGGAACCATACAGTTTGCATCCGCCGTCCAGGAAGTTCGCGAGATACTTTCAACTACGGGGTACCCGAGCCTGGAGGTGCCGCAGTCCAAACCTCTGTCGCCCGGTGAGGTGCTGGGGTGCACGGCGCCGGTGCTGGTGGAACGTAAGGATGCCATCGTCTTCGTCGCGGATGGGCGGTTCCACCTGGAGGCTATCATGATTGCCAACCCGACGGTGCCCGCGTTTAGGTACGACCCGTACGCCAGGGTTCTGACCAAAGAGGAGTACGCGCACGGCGAGATGAGAAGAGTTCGACGGGACATGGTGAACCGTGCGAGGGGGGCGAAGTCGTTCGGGATCGTGCTCGGGACGCTCGGGAGGCAGGGAAACCCCGCGATACTGGAGCACCTGGAGAAACGCATGAAAGGTAAAGGGCTACCGTACACGGTGTTTCTCATCTCCGAGATGAACCCGCACAAGATGAGCTTGCTGAAGGGTGCGGATGCGTTCGTGCAGATTGCGTGTCCGCGGTTATCGATCGACTGGGGGGAAGACTTTACAAAACCGGTGCTGACTCCGTACGAGGCGGAGGTGTGCCTGGGCGGCGTCCAGCCGTGGTGGGAGCGGGAAGGTAAGGCGCCGGGGGAAGAAAACTCTCCGTACCCGATGGATTACTACGCGAAGGACAGCGGACCTTGGACGAGCTCGTACGTCAAGTCGAAGCCGCCGAGGGCGGGGGGCAGGAGACGAGATAAGCCACCCGTTGCAGTCGCGGTCGAAAGCTAGTTTGTAGTTCTAAATGTCGTCGACGTGTTCTCAAGCTAGATGTCGTGGCTATGTTCTTCGGGCTAGGTACCTTTTAGCTACTAGTTTCAGGTCAAGCCCGTGGGCACCAGACTCCCTCCCACCCTGTCGACCGAGTACGTGATCCCCGTCTTATCATCCATCGGGTCGTTCGAGATGCACCCCACCGCCCACCGCCTCGGCTTGACCTCGAACTGCCGGAGTACTTGTTGACCCTGCACGCCCCCTGCAAGTACTTGTTGACCCCCGCCGGGATCCTGGTCGTGAACCTGCCTCACACCCAACACACATGGGAACCACTTGTACCAGAGCCACTGCACCGGCGGCGCGTCGTGGTTCCCATCCGCCGGGCACGACGCCAACAGTAGGCACTGCTCCCCTTCCACCACGTGTTCGCTCCTCATCCTCCCGCACGAGTCGGCGCACTCGTGCAGCGACGCGAGTGTCCTCGCCAGACGCATCTCCCGTTCCCTGTTGTCCCCACCCTGCGCCGGCGCGAAGAAGCTGGTCATGCCGTCGATCACGATGAGCGTGGGTAGCGTCTCCGGTGGCAGCAGGTGGATGACGCTCCCCAACCTCCGAAGCTCGGCGTCGTTGTTTAGGTATTTCATCTGGATCCTGCCAGCGCCGTCCCCCAGGGTGCTGGCCCTCTGCAGCAGAGGAGGTCTCGCCTCTATCGCGTCCCTCTTGCACACAAACATGACCCTGGCGCTAGGATCCCTGTTGGCGACGCTGAGCGCATGCTGAAACAACAGCGTCGTCTTGCCTGACTCCTTCGGGCCGTACACCAGGCAGTGAGCACCCGGCGCGATGGGCTCGTCGGGACGCTCCACGTTGTCCACCTCGAAGAAGTCGACGGACTCCCAGCCCCTCACGGACTTCTCCATCGCCCCTCCTTTGAGCGTTTGACGATGGACCCAAGACGCTCGATGGACCCGGCACGCGCCCGCGCGCCCCTCGACGAAGACAATGGAGGGCCCCGCTGGAAAATACCAGAGCTCTTTTTGACGAGGTTCAAATTTCTACGGCACAGCTCTGGGCGCGACGGCGGGCGCCCAGGAGTATCGCGAGACGAGCCGCCCCTTCAGGACTCACGGTCGGCATCTTTCATACATATCGGCGGTAACCAAACGTCGCCATGGTGCTCAAGGAGCTCGGCGTCAAGGGCACGGACGCGGTGTTTTACCAGAGCACCAAGCGAGATCGCGTGGTCTTCGTAGATGAGGTGCCCCCCGGCCTGCTGTGCCCGGTGTGCAGGGACGTGTTCATCGCGCCCAAAATCGCGCAGTGCGGTCACCCGGTGTGCGAGGAATGCGTGCGCAAGGTGGTCAAGCAGACGGGCAAGTGCTTCTCTTGCAGCGCGTTCGTGGACCACAACGACTACCTCCCCGATGAGCTCAGCGAGGTGAAGCTCGGGGACCTGAAGGTGCTGTGCAGGCACGCGTTGGGGCTGAGGCAGGCGCTACGGGAGGACGAGGAGGAAATTGACGAAGATGAGGACGAGGCTGCCGCCGCTGCGAGGATGAAGCGACGCCGGAACCGCAGCGCGGTGGAGGTGTTTGTTCGATTCGAGGATTTTGACGTCACCGCGTGCTCGTTGTCGCTTCCGCTCCGCAACCTGGATGAGCACGATGAGCGGTGCGATTACAAGCCGCTGATGTGCGACCTTTGCGACATGGAGGAGACGGAGAAGGACGAGGAGTTATATGGAGTTGGAAAGGAAAACGGGGACCCGAAAGAGACTGTGTCGAAGCGCGGGACACTTCGGGGCGTTTCCAACGCGGGCACTTCGGTTTGCGGTTTCAACTGCATGGCCCGAGACATGCCGCACCACAGGACGACGTGCGAGAACAGGCTCGTGAACTGCACGTACGCCAACTTCGGCTGCGAGTGGCGCGGGTCGTTCAGGAGACTCGCATCGCACGGGTCTCAGTGCAGGGTACGACCGAGGCTGTGTCCAAACGGTTGCGGCGCGAACGTGTCAGTGGGGCCGATGATGAAGAAACATCTGGACATGTGCCCGATGGGTGAGGTGGCGTGCGACGCGCCAGACGCCGAGGCGGACCTCGCATTGTTGTGTGTACCCGTGAAAGATGCCGAAAATGCGTTATCCGTCACGGGTGCGCCGGTGAACACCGTCGGGGAACACCCGTCGTTGGCCAAGAAGTGCGCCGCCGTCGTTCGTCGAGCCGACCTGAAGAGACACAGGATGGAACACTGCGAGTTCGCCCGCGCCACCAAGTGCCGCAAGTGTCACAAGCTGGTGTCCGCGAGGTCGCTTCAGTCGCACGAGCTCACGCGATGCACCGCCGCGGAGACGCTGTGCCCGGAGGGATGCGGGATGGTGCTCTCGCGGACGGCTGTGTCGCGGCACCTCGAGGCGGCGTGCGCTAAGGTTCGGGAGGATTGCGCGTTCAAGCCGCTGGGGTGTACCGCCCGGGTCGAGCGCGGGGAGATGGCCGCGCACACGCACAGGGCCTCCGGGCAGCACTTGGAGTTGCTGAGACGGGGTCTGCTCGACGCGAGACGCAGGGGCGAGTCGTTCAGACGGGAAATCGACGCGCACAGGGAAGATATCGCGACTCAGTTGGAACAGAAACGGCAGGATGCGATGGACACGCTGGTGAGGAAAGAAGAATCGGTCCGTCAGTACGTGGAGGCGGCCAAGGAAGAGGACGCACAAGCGCGCAAGGTTCTCGCGAGCAAGGTGGACGTTCTCAAGCGCGCCATGGCGGATCAGTCGAGCACGTACGGCGGTCAGCTGCTCGACATGTTCGGTGACGTGTCCGAGTTGCGGAACGATTTCGAGCGTTTCAAGACTCGGTGTGAGGACGACATGCGGTCGCTTCGAAAGGATGTGGACTCTAACCGCGGCGAGGCTGAACACCTCTTCTCGGAGGTGACTGAGGAGAGGGGCGACGCGGTTGGGGCGTACAAGGAGCACGTGACTCGGGCGCTCGAGGATGAGGAGAAACAATGGCAGGTGGACGTGGACAAGGCCACGAGACGACTGAGGGCCGAGTTCGACGACTACAAGTTCGCCGTGAACGAGAAGATGCGCGAAGTTTGGGACGCCGTGCGCGTCGCCGGGAGGAGGTTCGATTGAGGAGGCGGCGAGGAGGTACCTTCGAAGGTAACACTTCGAGAACTTATTAGTTGGCTTCGTGATGTATAATGTTACAAACAAGGGCTGTTCGGGCGGATACTACACATACAATCACTTGAACAGCTGGGGGTACCCTGGTTTCCTTCCGAACCCCGGGTTGCCCTTAACCCCGGGCTCGGGAGCTTCGTACACCTTCTTGAGGTCCGGCAGCCTGTCAAACACCGGCCCGTACTTTTTCTCCACCAGAGCCTCCCATTTCTCGACGTCCTTTTGCGTGGGGTTCTTGGGCACCGGGGGCAGGTCCTTGATGTTACCGAGGTAGTACGCCGCCTTAACCCGTCCCGGGTTATCCTTCATCCGCACGGTGACGAACATCCCGCCGTCCGCCTGGATCTGGAGCCCGTTTTTGTTATCCGCCGTCACGCTCTTGGTCCGAGGATTGAACTTGTACACGACGTCGTCTTTCACCACGGCGTTGTACCCGCTCTCCCTGTTGTAAATCTCGAACAGAAGGTTCGCCCTCCCCTTGTCGGTGTACCCCGGGTTAGCCACCGCCAACACCAGCGCCGCGGCGATGATGGCCGCCGGGGTGGTGAGCTTCCGGAGCAGCGAACCGCCGCCTCGGGGCGGCGGGGGCGGTCCCCCGGGAGGAGGTCCCCCGGGAGGAGGACGCATCGTCGCGGGCGGGTACGCGGGAGGCTGCCTGGACTTTAGCGGATCCGAGGCGGTCTCGCGTTCGTAGGATGCACGGACTTGTACGAGGCGGCGTTGGATGCGTGAAGCGTTGGATGCCGACGATGGAACTTTCGCTCGCAGCCGCCGCCCGAACATGATTGCGGTCGGGGAGGTCGCGCGAACTCGGGTATCGGCGCCCCGAGCGACGGCGCCGGGCCCCGCGATGGCTACGTGCGGCATCATCGAGAGGATCATCATCGGTGTGGTAGGTTCAGACGGCGTGCGTACCTGCCTGCAGCGCCGTCGGTAGGAGTGTGAGAATCAATCCAACAGAATGCCCTTTTTCTCATGCGTGATGACTCGGCTCCAACTCAACAATTTTGAAAGAACCGGAGCTCGGGCGCTGGCAAAGACGGGCGCACATTAGAGCCGCGATCACCCCACGCGCACGGGCCACGTGCGGGATCGCGTCTCTAGCAGATGCTGGGGCAGATATTCGCCGTCATATCGGCGTGCGGGCTGTTCGTGGGCGGTCACCAGTTCCTGAAGCACTACCTTTGCAAGGGCACCCACCACGAGATCGATGGCTTGGTGACCACCCTCTTCTCCGCATCCTTCAGCCTCTCTTCGGGCCTGTTGCTGCTGGTGCTGTACGAGATCTTGGGCATCGTCGATGAGAACTTCCTCAGGGCGCACTGGAGGTTCAACCTGTGGTGCGTCGTGGCGCTGCTGGTGCTGGTCCTGCCCTTCCTGCACATACACAAGTTCGCGAGGGCGACCGTCGGGATGACCAGAGTCACCTCGTTCCTAGCCTCCGTCGTGCTGCACGCCGTGGCGCTGTACGCGTTCTACAGGCTGGGCGACGGCGCATCCTCCACCTTCTCGGACATGTTGACGGCGGAGCAGGCGGTCAAACGGGTAGGGACCATCGGCGTGGTGCTCCTCGCGGTGCTCTCCGGGTTTGGAGCTGTCAACTTTCCTTACACCACGCTGAGCCTCTTCGCGCGACACGTCGGGGACGCCGAGACGGCTGCGCTGGAACGACGGCTGGTGCAGGCGACGGAGACGGTGGTGCAACGGAAGAAGAAGGAAGTGTTGCTGCGCATCGAGCTCAAGGAGGCGATGGGAACCCACGTGGACGGAGCATCCTCAGCGGGTGTGGACGGAGCCAACAAGGGTAAAACGTGGGGGAAATACCTCGGCACCATCTGGCGAAGAAGGCCGGGGCGTACGAGCGGTTTAGTGTCGAGGCTGGCGCTGCTCGAGTCGGAGATTCAGGCCATGGAGCAGGTGTGCAGGTCGCTGTTCTCCGAGCTGCACGAGGTCCGGACGGCACGGGAACGGGCGGTGGAGTCGAGAACCGCGTGGGGCAAGGTTAAAAACGCGGCGGGAATGTCGATGGCGGCGGTGTGCGCGTGGCGGGTGGTGACCGGACTGTACCACCTCGTGTTCAAACGGCAGCTCCGGACGGACCCGATCACCGCCGCGCTCTCGGTGCTCATCACGAGCAAGACCAAGGTGGACTACGTCGATCCCAAGGTGTTGAGCCAGTACCTGTCGCTGCTGTTCATCGGGTTTTTGGTGGCCAACTCGATGCGAAACTTTGTGTACGCGCTGAACCGGCTCTTCTTCGCTGTGGGCGGCGGCGGCGGTGGAACCTCCACGTTCTTGGTGCTGTTCGTGGCTGAGATGCAGGGCTTGTACTTTTTGTCCTCGGTGCTGCTCATACGGAACTCGCTGCCGGACAGGTACAGGGGGTTCATCGACGAAGCCATGGGCGCGGACAACCTGGAGTTTTCCTTTTACCAAAACTTCTACGACACCATATTTTTGGCAGCCGCCGTCTGCACTTTGTTGCTGCTGTACGGACATCATCACACGTCGGCGGCTGCGACGAGCGGTGGGGGTGACTACGGCGGCGGTTCCAAGTACGACGTGACCCACAGAACCAGCCTTCTCTGCGGCGTGGGGGCGACGACGGATGAATACCTGCACATAAAGCAAAAGATTTGAATAGGCATTGTAACGACAAATAGGACCTCCAACTGTTTGCTCATACGTACAGCGCGATTTTGACGCTGAGTCAGAGACCATCGATCAGACGCGTTCGTTCCGGGACTTCTTCGCGCCGATCCGATCGCGCGATTCCAACCATCTCGTCCCAGCGCACCGCCGCTACCCCGATTGTCACAACACACCGACCGACTCGTCCATAACAACACAATGGCTGAGCTCAAGTTCGAGACCCTGCAGGTCCACGCCGGCCAGCAGCCGGATCCCACCACCAACAGCCGCGCGATGCCCATCTACGCGACCACCTCGTACACCTTCAACGACAGCAAGCACGGCGCCGATCTGTTCGGCCTCCGCGCGTTCGGCAACATCTACTCGAGGATCATGGTGCGTTTCCCCAAAGTATCCCCGAAGTCCCCCGAGCGAGGCCACGTACACGCTCACGCCTTTCCTTTCCACCCGTCTCCACCCACGCCGACGCCCAAACCGCCGACGAATGCTGACGACGATCCTCCCCGATATAATCCAATTCAATCGACAGAACCCCACCAACGACGTGTTCGAGAAGCGCATCTCCGCGCTCGAGGGCGGCGTGGGCGCGGTGGTCGTGTCCTCCGGTATGTCCGCGCAGTTCCTCGCCATCACCACCATCTGCTGCCAGGGCGACAACATCGTGTCCACCCCGTCCCTGTACGGCGGCACCTACAACCAGTTCAAGGTGACCCTCCCGCGGCTCGGCATCGACGTCAAGTTCGCCAAGGACGACGAGCCCGCGTCTTTCGAGTCCCTCATCGACTCTCACACCAAGGCCCTCTACGTGGAGACCATCGGTAACCCGCGCTTCTCCGTCCCCGACTTCCGCGCGCTCAAGTCCATCGCGTCCAAGCACGGCATCCCGCTCATCTGCGACAACACCTTCGGCGGCGGCGGGTACGTGTGCCAGCCCCTCAGGCACGGCGCCGACATCCTCGTCGAGTCCGCCACCAAGTGGATCGGTGGCCACGGTACCACCGTCGGAGGCGTGATCGTCGACGGCGGAACCATGAACTGGAACAACGGCAAGCACCCAATCTTCACCGAGCCCTCCCCAGGGTACCACGGCTTACGGTTCTGGGATACCTTCGGGCCCACCGGCGTGTTGGGCGTCAACGTGGCGTTCATCATGCGCTGCCGCGTCGAGGGACTCCGCGACATCGGCATGTGCCAGAACCCCTTCGGTTCCTTCAACTTCCTCCTCGGCCTCGAGACCCTTTCCCTCCGCATGGAGCGCCACTGCGGGAACACGATGGCGCTCGCCAGGTACCTCCAGTCGCACCCCATGGTGTCCTGGGTCAACTACCCCGGCCTCAGCGACCATCCCTTCCACCGCAAGGCGAACGAATACTTCCGCAAGGACTGCTACGGCGCGGTGCTCACCTTCGGCGTCAAGGGCGGCCTCGGCCCCGGCACCAAGTTCATCGACTCCCTCCGCCTGGCGTCGCAGCTCGCCAACGTGGGCGACGCCAAGACCCTGGTGATCCACCCCGCTTCCACCACCCACGAGCAGCTCACCGAGGCGGAGCAGAAAGCCTCCGGCGTGAGCCAGGACATGATCCGCGTCTCCGTCGGTATCGAGCACATAGACGACATCGTCGCCGACTTTGCGCAGGGGCTCGAGGAGGCGAGGAACGCCTAATTTGATTAATTTGACGGGCAGCGGGAAGATCTCATTACCCCGGGATCTTAAGACAGACGAGATGTACATAGACGACGAACGCAGTTCACTCCTTCGTTTTTATTATCAACGCGGGTCACTTCATAAGTTATCTAAGTCTTCGCTCGTAGCTCCCTCTCCACCACCTTGTCATCGCGCCCTGCTCGATGACACACCTGGTCCTTCCTCGTCTCCGTCCTCCTCTCGCTCTCGGCGCCGAAAATGGAATTTATAAACAGTCTTCACGGGTCATTTCGGCTCCGTCATCATCTTATACAGGGTATTGAAAATGTCCGTAGGGTCTTTCCTCTACATCTCATCACAGACACTGCGGCAATACACAAAACACAAAAGTGCGTCGGGAAAGAAAAAACAAAACCTGATTCGTTCGCGCGTGAACTTGTCGGTGATGTCGTTAATTTCGGCACCCGCCCGGCACACGCCTCTCGGCGGTGCCCTGTACACCTAGTCCCATCAGGCGGCGGCGATGGGGCTGGATGACTCGAACCCTTCACTGAAGGACTCCAGCACCCACTTGGGGAGGTGGCCGCTGCCCAGCCGGGACATCTCGCTGTCCGTCGACACGCCGGGCGATCCCGCCATCGCCGCCTTGGCCTCATCCTTCCACGACGACGCGCGCATCAACGCCTCCGTCGGCTCCTTGAGGGGGCTCGGCCTGTCCACAAACTCGGGCGCCGGGTTGGCGGTGGGGTACCAGAGCAAACATGACCCCGCGGTCGCCTCCTCCATGTCGTACTCGGGCTTGGTCATCGGCAAGGGCACGAACGTCTCGGCATCCGCGGAGCTCACACCGCCGCACACGTCCATCCGCCGGCGGTACGACTCCATCGCCAGCGAACGCGCCATGTGCTCGTACGTCTCGCCGCCGGGCAAACTTTGTCCGTAGGTGTTCTTCGGAACCACGTAGGACACCCGCATGCTCTGGCCCATCATCATTCCGGGCACGGCGTCGTCGTACTCGTCTCCCAGCATCTCAGCCACCGCGTCCACGTCCAGGCCCGCGTCTTTAAAGCCGCCCATTTTTTGGTAGCCGCCCATGTGGGCGCTCGCCTCCCTCTTCGCGGCGGCATCCCGCTCCCTCTTCCGAGCCTTGGAGCTCGCGTTCTGGCCCGAGGCGTTGCGCCCGGCGACAGCCCCGCCGCTCAGGCCGCTGCCGCTTCGCGTGGGCGCGCCGCTGTTGATGCTCCCGGAGGACGTCCTCGCCTGGGGCACCGGGCCGGCGCCACCCTTCAGAGTGCTGCGAAGGGCGTAGGTGGAGGGCGCGATGCGCACAAAGGTGGTGTCCTGGGAGAGCGCGGCGGTGACGGAGTTGTTCGGGGTCTTGCACGTGCCCCAGCTGTACAGCCTGCGAAGTAATTCGGGGTATGATACGAGGTAAGTTCGGGTCGACGATCGATCGTGGATGAGAGAAAAAATTGCCACAGAGGGGAAAGACTGGAAAAGTTTGTGACTTGATGGCGTCGCGAGCCGATCAGGGGACTGACTCACCCTTGCTTGGTCGCCGCGTCGACGATGGCGGCGACGGTCATGCCCGTCGCCCCGGACGCCGCGAGCAGAACGTAGGCGCTGTTCTTGATGGTGCCAGCCTCGTACCCGAGCGCGGTCGCCTCGGCGCACCACAAAGCGCGAGCCTTCTTGTCCACCCCCCGCAGCGCGTTGTTGACGCCGCCTTCGCTGCCGCTCGAGTCGCCGGCCCTGGCGAGTTTGGCGGGGGTTCCGCCAGAGTTGGTGGTGGCGGGGGTGTTGGGGCCCCCGGGGGTGTGCGTGCCATCCTCGGGGTCCGGCTTGGCATCGGTGCGCGCACGTTTCGCGCCGGGGGGATTAACCCACGCGTCGCCGCCGGGCACTGCGCCCCCTTTGTGATCGGAGCCCTTTGTCTTCATGTTGTTGGATGCGTACGCCGAGTTGACGTTGCGCGACGAGTGTCTCGGCGCGGGGGCGTCGGAGTTGGCCATGTTCGCAATCTGCGACGGATAATCAAAGGTGGTTCGTATCGTCAGCGTGGAGCTCATCGCGTATCGACGGTCGCACAACCCGCCACACCGCGGTTTACGCGCGTCGCCGTGACCGGGAAAAGTGTCGATAAAGGTCGTGAAACGCACGGAACGACCTCTCGGACGAGCCCGTGACGGGACGGGCGAACCGCACGGGGGAGTAGTGAGGAAAATGTTTATTTTTTCCCCGCCGAGGAAAATTTTGGCATCGAACCAGTAACGATGCTCATACGATTTGGTTGCCAAAAAAGCCGGGGGGCGGGAGAGTTGGCCAGGGGTGACACCGGGCCCGGAAACGCGCCGTGGTGCCGTGCGCGACCCCCGACGCGCCGGGTTAGCCCGTATCGAACGGGCGTACGGGTACTGGAGACTCACCTGAGACTCTGATACGAAGCGTCCGTGCGTTCAAATACCGATGCGGACGACGGGGACGATGAGGGGTCTCCCGAGAAAACTTCTGCGAAGCGGACGAGATGGCGAGAGGGGAAGAGGTCAGCGTTGGGCGTAATGCGGTCGGAACGGGGTGGTAAAACCGGGCGATACGACCGAGATCCCGACGTGATGGTGACAGGAACTCGAATACGCCGAGTTATCGCGTTCCAAACGGTCGCGACGGCGCGCGCGCGTCGCGTCCGGAACCCCGAAAAGCGTAGAAAATGACGCTGATAGCAGGAGGTGCCGCGAAGAGTTTCCTTCCCGGTCGATCTCGAGGACGGCGCACGCGAGGGACGGAAACGCGCGAACGCCGCACTTAAACGCCGAATGGGCCCTAAGTCTCACCTGTCGCAGTTCGGTTCGCCGATCGACTCACTCGAGGAGCGACGCCGCGCGTCTTCTCCTGCGTTGTGTAGTGAACTCCGGAGCCGGAGCAGTTACGCCCTGGTATCGGCCACGATTTTATTTTCGTGGCGCGAAGAAAGATTTTTCAGTGCATCACACCCTCAATCTCGAATTAATATCGCCGCCTCACCGAGAACGACCCTCTTTTGGACCCAAAAAAGGCATTTGGGAGCGACTGGCCGCCGAGTCTGACGTCAGCAAACAATTTTCGCAGGCTGGTTGCTCAGCTTGCCGGGCTGAATTTTTTTCATCAGACTTCGATGGCGTTTCTCGAGGTGTGGTTGAGGAGTCGCTGCGCCAATACCAGACAAGTTAAGGAAGATGGAGACCAGGGCGCACCGCCACTCGCGGCGGCACCGAACCCCCGCCACACTGAGTGAACGATGTCTCGCGTCGTCAGCTTCACATCAGGCTCGATCGCCGCGGTCTCCGCGCGTCGGGCCCGTCCCGCCTCGTCCTCGCGTAAGGCGGCGAACCCCCCCGGGCGTTCGGCACCCACTCATGGACCACTCGTATCGAGGCCGACCGTGACGTCATTCCGCCGCGTGACTGTGACCAGAGCCGTCGGGGAGGAGGTCGAGGCGAACCCTCCGTCCGTGTCCGTGTCCGTCGATCCCCCGTGGACCCAGCCCGGGTACAGGGGCGCGGTGGTATCGGCCCTGGACGAGCCCGCCCAGACCGCCGTCCTGCTCGCGGTGTGGGCGGGTATCGGGGCTTTGACGGTCGGCTGGTGCTCCAACCTCGGCCCCGAAGTGGAGCACGCCCTTCCCACGGTCATGTCGTGGTCCAGGGCCACGTGGCCGGTCATCGGGCTGACGTACGTCGCGGCCGGTGCGGCGCACTTCGCCCTGCCGGGGGGATTCAGGGACATGTTCCCGCACAAAGGGGCGTGGGGCTGGTGGAACCTCCCGGGGTCACCCGAGTTTCACGTGGCGTGGAGCGGAGTGGCGGAGATCGTGGGCGGTTTAGGGATGGCGTCGGGGGCGCTGTGGTTCCTGGACACACCCGACTGGCTCGCACCCACGTCGGCGTACGGCCTCTTCCTCCTGACCCTGGCGGTGACCCCCGCCAACACGTACATGTTCACGCACAACGCGCCGGGTCCCTTGCCCGAGAACGCGGATGAGTCGATGCAGACGCTGCCCTGGTACGGTCACTGCGCGCGTGCGATGCTGCAGGTGTTCCTCCTGGCCACCACCTGGGGCGTGGCGCACCCGCCGCATTAGATGTGTTAATAGGTATCACGTGTGCGTGCGTGCGTGTGCGTGCGTGTGTACCTGGCTCGTGTAACTCATATTGCCACGTAGTCTATTGTTTCACCACGTCTCCTTTTTCCGTTTCTCCCCGCGTTTGCTACCTTTCTTCCCACCCTGACCCTTCTTTTGGTGAGACCTGCGCACCCCGAGGTGAGCATCCCCGCCCCTGAAATTGATCCCCCGATCCGCCGCATCGCTCGCACGCGCCTGGGTCGCGATCGCCACCGCGTCGCTCGCGTCGTCCACGACCTGCGTGTGCGTCCTCTGCTGCTTCTTTCCCTTTTTGCGACCCGCCAGCGCCTCCGCCTTGGCCTCCAGCGACGGCGCGAGCTTCTTCGTCTCCGGGGGCTTGGCCTTGAGAGACGCTGCGATGTGGTTGCTGATGGCGGCGATCGGGTTCGTCTGGAACGTCGGGTGCGCCAACACCTGCTGCATCCGCCGCGATTCAGTCGCCGCCAGCTTGGTCCTAGCCTTGGCCCTGAGAACCACGGGTTTGTCCTTCCGCCCGGGGCTCATGCCTTTCCTCGCGATCTCCCCGAGCGTGGACTCCAGCGTGGCGAAGTCCGAGAACGCGGCGCTCACCCCTTTCTTCTTCCCGCTCTTCTTCATCTTATTCGCGGTGGCGACGCGTATCTTCTCCAGGAACTTGGCCCGCTTCGTGACCTTCCTCTTCTGGTGCCCCGCCAGCGATGACATCGTCGCGTCCAGCTCCGCGTCAGCCTCCTCCTTCGAGCCCGGGTCATCCTCCCCATCCATCTCCGTGGCGGCCTGGTTGGCGGCCGCCACCTTTTTGCGCATGCGTGCCTTGACCATGGCGAGTGTCCCGCGCGTCACTCAGTGTCGGCGGCGGGGCGATTTGGGGACTTTTTACGTGCGTCGGCGGTGGCCTCCCGTCTGACCGAGTCTGAATAATTTACAGCTACTCGCACGTCGGCGCCGCGACACCACTCTGCGTATGTTTCGAACCGACTAAACTCGTCCACTCAACTACGTAAAGTCGAACGCGGGTTCCGTCTCGAACAGCCCGTCCCACACGGCGGTGAGCGCTATGGCCGACGAGAGCAGCTTACCCAACGCCCGACGCTCCGACCCATCAGCGGGCGGCCGGCCCGACCCCGACGACCTGCCACTTCTTCTACTCCCTGTCCCTGTCCCTTCTGACCCGGTGTCGTTCTCCTTCTCGTCCTCGTTTACCTCACCTTCCTTACTAACCGCTCCGCCGTGTCCGTCGTCCAGCTCGGGCCCGAGGATGTTCAGCAACGCACCCGCCGCCCGCGCCTGCGTAGCCGAGTCGCCGCCCCGTCCCAACAACCGAGCCAGCGACTCAACCGCGCCGCCCCTGCGGAACAAAACCCGACTCGCCCGTTCACGTGACACGTTCTGCGTCGCACCCGCCGCACTGCACGCCACGCAATCGTCCTCGGAGTTCAACGCGCGGATCAGCGCCGGGACGCCGTCACCTACGCGAATCAGTCGGATGGCGTCGTCGTCGCCGCTCACGTTGTGCACAGCGCCGACGACCCTCGCCTTCGCCCTCGCCCGTTCCTCACTCGTGTCCGTCGAGTCTTTCCCGCCCCGACCCTCGCCTCGGTCCAGTTCCTTCAACAGCACGAGCAGCGCCGCCACACCGTCGCAGTCCCGCACCACGCACCGACCCGCCGCCTGGAAGCACACCGACTGCACCGCTCCAGCCGCGGCGGACCGGCATCGCATCGAGCACCCGGTGTCTTTAACCACGCGCACCAGTGGTTCCACCCCGCCGCACTGGAGCACGTACTCCACGTTCTCCTTCTCGTAGCACGCGTTCAGCACCACGTTCGCACCCTCGGCGGTCACCGCGTGGGACGCCCGCGGGTGGGTCAGCGCCAGACGGACCACCGCGCGGCACAGTTCACGGCCGAACCCCCGGCGGTTGTCCTCCTTCCTGGACAGGATCTTCAGCGTCTTGAGCGCCAGGAGCGCCAGGTCCTGATCCCCGGGGAGATCCGTATCCGTCATCAGCGCCGTGATACCCCCCAGCTCGTCCACCCGCTCGTCCCGGAGGTTTGGAGACGCCCTCGCATCTTCGTTGGCATCCACAAACTCTCGGAGCAGCCGGGCCGTCTTCTCGCGCCGGCCGGAGAGCGGGCCGGACGCGCGCCGGGAGAGGAGCGCGTGCACGTCCGCGCTCGTGGCGGCCAGGACGTCCACCATGCCTCCCCACCACTCGCGTAGACCCGCCCCGTCGACGGTCCGTGCCTCGGGCGTCCGTCGCTTTGACCCCCAAAAAGGCACCCCGCCATTTGGTTTTCCCCCTCCGAGATATCGTATTTTCCCCTCTGGCGATCGGACACAACTTACGGGGCGCGGCATCCATAGTGGTCAGCGATGCTTCGAGGGTTAGTTCAGAGGTTCGGCAAGCAGGGCGCGAGCGACCACCTGCGCGGGGCGCGTCGGTCCCAGGAACTGGCTGACCTGCACAAGCTTTTCGTCCTCACCACCTTCCAGGCCCGCGACGGCGATGGCCAGACGCTGGTGGATGCAGTGCTGAGGGAAGGGGAGGGGCTGACGTACGACGAGCTCAAGGCTAAGGTGTCGCACAACCTCACCACCCAGATGCACTTCATGTGCGGCGCCGTGCGCGGTGCCCTGAGGGCCAGCGCGGACAAGGGAACCGGGGCACACGCGCGCGATGCCGTCTCGCGGGAGTTGCTCCGACGATGCGGGTTCTCGGCGCACGTCCAAACGTCCACCGCGGGACCGAACTCGGGGCTCGGGCTGTTCGTCAGCGGAAACGTGGACCCGGGTGAGATCGTGTGCGTCTACCCCGGGGTGGTATACTCTTCGGAGAACGTACGGCACATGCCGGGGTACCCGACGGTGGCCAAACACAATCCGTACCTGGTGTCGAGGTTCGACGGAGCGGTGGTGGACGCGTTGCCGTGGGGTTTGAATGGCGGCTGGTCCAGGTCACCCGGTCGTAGTGTGAAGTCGACTGGGGAGACGGCTGTTCAGGGTTTCGGCACCTGGCCCGGCGCGCCCATCGGTGAGGCACTCGATGAGGGTGGCGAGGAACACGAGAAGGAAGTTAGTTGGCTGGCGTTGGCGGCGGGGGAGACGCCGCTGGACCCGGCTGACCTGGAGGAGGCTCGAGCCGCGGTGCGGGCGGTGGACAGGCGGCACCCGCTCGCGTTGGCGCACTACGCCAACCACCCACCGAAGGGCATCGCGCCCAACGTCCACGTGGCATCCGTCGACGTGGTCTTCGACGCACGCGACGGGGACGAGGGACAAAGTGGTCAAAGTACCGCGTCGCTGCGGCCGTACCTGCCCAACGTGGGTCTAGGACGGTGGCCCGTGCCGCTGGGTGCCGATGAGGCGGTGCGGCGGCAGGCGGCGCGTACGGAACAGGGTAAGGGGTTCGGCGGGGCCTTGTCCCGCATGTTCGGCGAGAAGGAGGACACAGAGACGGCTGGAACAGGGGACTCAAACGACGATACGAAGATTGTCGTGCCGACGCTGGTGCTGGTGGCGACTGGGCCGATCGCGGACGAGGAGGTGTTCCTGAACTACCGGCTCAGCACGCACGTGAAGAGGCCGGACTGGTACCACCCGGTGGACGCCGAGGAGGACGCGAGGCGGTGGGCGACGGACTGAGCTAGGTACCTGGTGCGTTTGACGAAAAGTGCAGTCAACCTGAACAACACACACCACGAACCGTCGCCCAAAGTCTTCGAATCCACGCGTTTTCGCGGCTGCGGATCCTCCTTTTTGAAGTCCCGCCAGTCTAATTGCCCCTGCGAGTTTTCGTGCATTTTGCGCCACTCGAATCGGTTTTTTTTTTGGGGTTTTCCAACCAACTTTTTTTTGGCCCGATTCGCCCGATCGGATCGTCACACACATCGGCGCCGTCGCAGGTCGCACGAACCGCGTATAAGTCTTTCGAGCACCATGGCTGAGGGTCCCACCAACCGCCTCTACGTCGGCAACATCCCCTGGTCCACCACCGTCGATGAGCTCCGCGGCATCTTCTCCGGCTGCGGTACCATCACCCTCGTGGACATTCCCACCGGCCGCCAGGGCCGCTCCCGCGGCTACGGCATCGTCGAGTACTCCAACGTGAACGAGGCTCAGGTCGCCATCCAGACCCTCGACGGTGCGTGAACGGCTCCCCGTACCCCCGCCTTCCACGTCAACCAGTGGCGGGTTCACGTCCGCGCGTGCGGGCGCGAAGACGCCTCCCGCCGCCTTCTTTTCGGCCATGCGTTCCGATTCCGAGACCCTCGGGAGAATGAATTGTACCGGGATGATCGGCCGCCTTGGGGCGCGCGATCGCGGCCGCGGGCGTCTGACTTTCCCCGAAACACCGAACACGACGCTGACCTATCCTTTTTAACCCCCATCCGTTCACTCCAGGTCACACCCTCGGCGATCGCAACATCACCGTCCGCGAGGACAAGGCGCCCACCAAGTCCGCCCCCTCCAAGAGCGGCGGCAGCAGGGGAGCCTCCATCGGCGACACCCCCGCCCCCGACGGCACCCGCTGCTACATCGGCAACCTCGCGTGGGAGACCAACGAGGAGTCCCTCATCGGTGAGTGTTCATTCGATACCCCCAACCCGCGCCGCTCGGGTCGAACCCGCGCCCTAAACCGCGCCGGACGCCCCCTCCTTGGAGCGTCTGAATCTTCCCACCAAAACTGGGAATTGAATTCTCTTCATGAATTTTGCTGACCCAACTCCCAATCCCAACTCCCAACTCCCGAACAGCCCACTGCTCCCAGGTTGGCACCGTGGTCCAGTCCGAGGTTGCCAGGCAGCCCGGCGGCAGGTCCAAGGGCTGGGGTCTCGTCGACTTTGAGTCCACCGACGCGGCGAACAACGCCATTGCCACCCTCCACAACTCCGACCTCCAGGGCCGCTCCATCATCGTGCGCCTCGAGCGCGCGGGCGGCGCGAACAAGTCCGGCGGTCCCAACGCGGGTCGCCCCGAGGCGTCCTCCGGCCTCCAGATCGTCGTTCGCAACCTCCCGTGGTCCACCACCAGCGAGGACCTCAGGCAGGTGTTCCAGCAGGTTGGCACCGTGATCAAGGCGGAATCCGTCTGCCACGCCGACACCGGCCGCTCCAAGGGCTGGGGCACCGTGCAGTTCGAGACCTGCGAGCAGGCCCAGGCTGCGATCCAGGGTTTCAACGGCGTTGAGCTCGAGCACAGGCCCATGCAGATCAAGCTCGACCGCTACGACTAACCAGTCAACAGCCGTTGATGCCCGGTCGAGAGAAGGTTTGAGAGAAACACCGTGTGAGAAACACCAGTGAAACTTCTTTGAAGCAGAGCAGAAATGTGTGATGACGAAACAAGAGTACAAAGGAACCCCGCGCAAGACTTGCGCGGGCAGTTCATGATGGTATACATAACATATGCTGGCAGAAAGATTGCAGGCGAGCGGAAGGGGGCCGCCGTATCCTCGGAGACGGATGCTAACTTCGATGCGAAGGTCGAAGTCGAACAGGATGTGATGACGTTTTAGATGTTATATTCTGGAAGATGGAAGTGCCGATCCATGTAGTGCCTTTTTTAATGCAAATATAACGACGCGTAAGCGCCAACGACGACGTGCTCTTCTTCCCCCGCGTGGAGTGGAGTTGCCCGATGACTAAATTTACAAACTAAAATCTGAGACTCGTCGATCGAGTTGACACATAGCTTAGACACGTGTGCGTGAGATCGTGGCGGGAGGGGGATCGCGGGGTGTGGTCGGCATGCCACCCGCGGATCAGGCGCCCGTCGTCGAGCGGCACTGGTGTCTCCGCATCCTCCCCACCCTGCAGTGGACGGTGCTGGGGATCTTAGTGTTGGTCACCGCCGTGTTCTACGAGGATGTGAACGCCATGAGGCTCGCGGCGAGGGCGGCCGTGTTGGGGCCGAAGGCGACGGAGGGCGTGGGGTTGGTGCACGAGACGGAGGCGAGTCAAGTGGCGTCGAATCAGTTGGAGTTGGGGAGGAAGGGCGGGCCCAAGGCGCCGGTGCTGACGGCGCCCCCGGCGCCCGATTCGGCCGCGCCCGTCCCGATGGCTGGACGGACGCCGAAGGTGAGCGTCGTTCCGCTGGACAAGATCCTGGCGACGAAGGACGCGGATTCCCCGGCGAAGGACGCGGACGTCCAACCCTCGCCTCCCCCGCCGCCCGTGACGCCGACAGACCGGCCCCCGCCAACCCCCGACGCGACGCCCACGCCTTCTTCGCCCGTCGGTGCAGACCCATCGCCCAAGACGCAGGAGGCACCGACCGATACGACGACCGAGGACGACTGGATGAACAACGAGGAGCGGTACGTGGATGAGCTCAAGGACGACGAGCCCGTCGTGGAGAAGGTGGACGTGGAGACGCAGGTGGTGGAAGCTAAGGAGGAGACAACACAGGAGACGGAGGCTGAGGCGCCGGGTGAAGAGGTTGAGGCGCCGAGTGACGGAGTCTCAGAAGCAGTGAACCTCAGAACCGAGTCGACCTTGAGACCCGGTGGCCCCGTGCCCCTCCCGAACGTCCCGGACGATATCGGCGGGGAGTGGAGGAGCATCGGCAAGACGCAGCCGCTCACGGGCGAGGACCTGTCCGCCCCCGGCGCGCTAGAAGCCGCGGCTGAGAAGAGATCGTTCCGCAAGGAGATCATCGTCATGGTCGCCAACGAGGGCGGCGCCATCCTCGCCGCCAACGCGGTGGCCAACCTGCGTAGCGTCGGCATCGAGCACTACATGATCGTCACCAACGAGCCCAAGAGCTGCGAGCTGCTGATGAACGGTCCGTGGGGCATCACCTGCGGGTACACCAGCTACCTCAAGAACCACGAGAGGCTCGCGGCGTACAACTTACAGGACGAGGAAGGCGCCACGCCGTTCAGGCTCTGGTGGGTACGGTTCCACTTCCTCGACCGGCTCGTTCAGCTCGGGTACAACCCTATGTACATCGACACCGACGTTTCCTTCAGGGTCAACCCGTACCCGCTGTTAAAAGGACCGTTCGCGGAGTACCATTTGTTCGCCCAGGATGAAACTAACCAGTTCAACGGCGTGAACATAGGGTGGATATACGCCCAAAACGCTCGGCCGGACGGTCGGGTGCGGTGGGTTTTGAACCAGACGGTGACCCGCATGATGGAGATATTGGAGCACAAACCCGAGCCTCTGAAGCGGTGGGACGGTGAGGTGGTGCGGGGCGCCAAAGAGGCGCTGTGGGACCAGCACATATACAACGACGTGCTGGAGTCGTGCGTCTACGGGAAGGACATGCGGCGGCGGTCGATGCAGCGGCAGATCGAGCCGGTTGACGAGCTCCGATCGAAGTGGGAGAAAGACCAGGGGTATCCGATGGGGTTCGCCGCGTTCGACGAGGGGAGGGTCATGGTGAGTGCCGGCGACGTGCCAGTCACGTCCCGGGGTGACAAGATGCGGCTAAACACCGGCTCGCACTCGGTCAAGTACAAGGAGCTGCTGTGCTACGATCACTTCACGAAGGAGGAAGCGTCCGCGGCGCCGGAGAAGATCGCCGCCGCGCCCCCGTGGCTCGTCGCCGGTTGGAGCGGTGTGGCCGGAGATGCGAATTTCCAGGGATTGAGTGGTAACTGGAACCTGTACCCGCCGCGAATCGCGGTGGCGCACTTCGTGGGCGGCCTCGCCAAGCAGACCACGTTCAAGTCCCTGGGTTGGTGGCAGTACGGATCCGACGTCTTCCGCAAGCGTTCGTTGCATGGACTGCAGACCGAGCTGGACCGCGGGGGTGCGTTGGCCATCCACGGGTTAAAGGCTGGCAATTCGCTTGAGAACACGTTGGAGGCTACCGGTGTATACGGCGCCGCGGTGGCCAACGTGGTGAGGCTGGCTTTGGCCGCGGGTCGCCGGCCGGTTGTTCCCGCGCTGGACTGCACCTCAAAGTGGATGAAACGAGGTCCTCCCGGCACGTTCCTCGGTGTGAAGGACAGGATGCACGTGGTGGTCTCTGGCACGTGCGACGCGGACAGTGCGGCGGGGGGCGGGGGACCACATTCCGGTGTCAAGTTCATTGAGCCCGGGTACGGCGCGTGTTGCCAGAGCGTCCAGTTCGACTGCAACGAAGGGGTGATACCGCAGATCGACCTGGACCGGGACCCGAGGTTCGAGTACCTTCAGGACGACGTGGCGTACGTCAAGGTGGATGAACTCCTCGGGGCTGGTACGGACGAGGACGGCTTCCCAGGGGTGGACGGCGCCGGTCTGCAGGAGAAACTCGCCGGTCCGGCACTTCTGGTGGTGGAACTCGGCGAGAGTACAAAGGGCTTCCAGGACGGCCAGCACGTCCCGGGTCTGATCGCCCCGGACTCCAAACAGTCCGAGCGCATCTACACGTTCTTCAAGACGTGCCGGAACATGAACTGCGTGACGCCACGGACGGTGTGGCCCAACGAGGACTCCTTCTGCGACGACCCGAACAGGCAATAGACTTGAAGGTGGTCAGTTTTTTAACATCTCTTGAAACCCAAATCGGCCGTTTTCGTGTAACTAAAACTTCATACGAAGCCGGTGACCAACAAATTTCTCAGATATTTGCCGCCTCGAATGCCACGCTGTCACCCGCCAACCTGATCCTGTGTTTCCCGCCTGAGTCATGGGGTCGAGATGGACTATGACAAACACCTTCAAGCTTACTCGGCACACACACGCGACGCGACCCGTCTGGAGGCTGAGTGGGGAGCCGAGTGGGGACTTTGCGACACGAAGTGACTTCCTCGTGGACGTCCGAGCGAAAGGCACCGAGGTTTCTGCCGAACACACCGGCGGAGCGGAGACTCGCGCGCGTCGTCGCTCGCGGCACATCTCCGAAGGCAGGAAAGGACCCTTTCCGTCAAAAATTCTTCGGCGCCCCTCCAGTGGAGGTTGAGTGAGCGACGATGAGTGCCTGCGCGCGCGTCATGGCGACGCGTACCGTCTGCGGGACGCACGGTGTCGACCGTCGTTCCCCCCGCGGTTTCGTTCGCGCCCACGGCGTCAAGGTACGCGCGATCCCCGCGGGCCGTCTCGTCTCCCGGGTGGTTGCCCACCAGAGATGGAGGGCGGAGATGCGCATGAAAACGCGCGCCACGCTCGACGCCGAGGGAATCCCGTGGAACATCCCCGAGGATAAGAAGGGCAAAGGCGCCATCAAGGCCCCGCCCGGCCTCAGTTTGGAGCAGTTCCCCGGCGAGACCTTACCGGAGCTCGCGGACAGGCTCGAAGCTGCGGTGGAGAGCTCGTTCGGGGATAGGATGTACGAGGAGTGCGTCGTGGACATGACGCCGTTTGGTATCGAGGAGTGCTACGGTGACGTGGCGAACGCGGTGGCCGAGGTGGTGGTCGCGGCGAACGCGGCGGAGACCGCGGGCAAGTTCAACATGGCCCTGAGGCGCAAGGAACTGAGGCGCCTCAGGGCTGCGCTGTGGGAACTCCGGCTCACGCTCGAGAAACACGGCCCGGGGTCGTGTACCATGAGCATCCGTCACAGGCTCGAGTCCCTCCGGTCGGCGTCGTTGGACGTGTGCCACCCGCAGATGCGCGCCGCGGACGCGCCCAACGCCACCGCCATACCAAACTTCCAGACGGTCCACCTCGACTTCGCCGTCGACGCGCTGCCCGACCCGTTCAGTTTAAACTCCAACTCGAGTTCAGCAGACACACTGTGCGCGGTGGAACCCCCCGTGGTTGCGTTCTACCGCGGGGGTCAGCCCACGGCGGAGGGCCGGTCCTGGATGGTATCCCGCGGGTTCAAGACAGTCGTCGATTTGCGGTTCGAGGACAGGGACAACCAGTGGACCCGGCCGTTCGGAGGCATCGACGGCAACGAGGGGAAGATTGGAAGCGTGGAGTCCCCGCTGGAGGTTGTGCACATCCCGGTGACGGACATGGAGCCTCCCTCGTTCGAGGCTGTGGAACGGTTCATCGAGATCGCCGACGACAGCGCACGGCGCCCGATGCTGGTGCACTGCAAGGCTGGCATCGGGCGGACGGGGAGCATGGTGAGCTGCTGGCGCATCTCGCGCGGCATGGACGTGGAGGACGCGTTGGCGCTGGAGTCACTCAACTGCGACTTTGGATCCATCGCGCAGGAGGCGTTCGTGCGCTCGTTCGCCGATAGGTTCGCGCAGAAGCGAAAGACGTCGGAGCAGAAGAAGGCGGAGGAGGAGGCGGCGTGGAGCGCGGAGCGGGCCAAGGTGGCGGAGCGCACCAGACGCGAATCCGCCGACGAGAACGTGTCGCGGGTGAGTAAAGAGAGCGAGCGTAAGCGACGGAAGGGCGGGGACCCGATCTACCGGGTGGTGGAGGCGTCCGCATCCGTCGACCTCAGCGACGACGGTACAAAGGTTTTCGAGCAGACCACCGATTCGGACGACGCGGCTCCTACGCGCACGAGGGGCGGTTCTTTCTACGAGGGCGCCGGGTTCCACGAGGACGACGTCGACGTGGTGTCCGCGAACAGGGTCCCGGCGACTTCTTTCGGCCCTGAAGGTACCGGGTCGGGGGGTGCCCGGGAGGACGAGCCGGTGGCGATCGGCGAGCACTCGGACCTTGACCAGGCTCCCGACATGTACGTCATACGCACCGACGGGTTCACGTGCACCCGGGAGGAGATCGAGGAGCGCATGCTGAAGATTTCCCACCCGTCCACCCAGCAGCTGGTGTTGGTGTGGCGCAAGCCCCCGAAGCGCATCTTCATCTTGAAGAAGCTCGGCCCGGCGCTGTTGCAGAACCTGGTGGAGGTTGCGCACGCCATGTTGTCCATGGGCTTCCAGGTTGTCGTCGAGGCGTCGGTGCTGGAGGAGATGCGACACGAGCGGGAACACGCGCGGGACGTCCAAGCCGCCGCCAAGGCCAAGGGATCCGGACGAAAGGCCCCACGGGACTATGCCGGTACCTACGACGAGAGCGAGCACGCCGAGGAGATTCGCGAGTACGTGTGCAGTACCTGCGAGCCCCTTCGGGTGGACGAGATGAGCGGGAGGATCCCGAAGGAGCACTGGGGCACGTTCGACCTCATCGTCTGCCTCGGCGGCGACGGCGTCATTCTTCACGCGTCCAAGCTGTTCCAAGGTCCGGTGCCCCCAGTGCTGGGTTTCCACCTTGGCAGCATGGGTTTTCTGACGAACCACCCGCCCGAGCGCATGGCGCAGTCGCTGCTCCAGTCCGTGGGCAAGGGCACGAAGAAGGTTGCGAACGTCAAGGGCGGCATCCCGATCACGCTGCGCATGCGGCTGGAGTGCACCCTGGTGAAGGCCCGGGACTCGGATCGAAACGGCGGCAGCGGCGAACCGTCGCACACGTTCACCATCCTCAACGAGGTTTTGGTGGACCGCGGCCCATCACCGTTTTTGTCCAAGATTGAGGCGTACGACCGCGGGCAGCTCATCACCACCATCCAGGCTGACGGCGTCATGCTCGCCACCGCCACCGGCTCCACCGCGTACTCGGTGAGCGCAGGCGGGTCCATGGTGCACCCCAACGTGCCGGCCATCCTGATGACGCCCATCTGCCCTCACACGCTCTCGTTCAGGCCCGTGATCTTACCAGACTCGGTCGAGGTGGAGCTGAGGGTGGCGGACGATGCGCGGTGCAGCGCGTGGGTGAGTTTCGACGGGAAGGAGCGGGCGGAGCTGATGCCCGGGGACTCGGTGTTCATTCGCATGTCCCAGTTCCCGGTTCCGACGGTCAACTACGCGGATCAGACTGGCGATTTCATCTCGTCCCTGCGCCGGTGCCTGAGGTGGAACGAACGGGACGAGCAGAAACCGCTGGACGAGGCTGCGAAGAGGGAGCTGCGCAAGCTGAGCGAACCGAGGTCGATCTCGATGGACATGTCGACGTCGTTGGATTCCATGGACGTCGAGTTCGAGGACGTGGAGAACCCGGCGAAGCCCAGGTGATTGAACCGACGGCGGAGACGTTTTAGATGAGATTACGATTTTCACATTCATTTTTACAACACTTAGAAAGACCACGTTGACGTTTGACGAAAGAGAGAACACCGATGTTACCACCGTCCGCCCCTATCGCCGCCGCCCCTATTTCCGCCGCCGCCCCGACTCTTGCCCGCCTGGGTCCATCCTCCACCTCCGCCGCCGCCGCCGTCTCCGCGACTGTTCCAGTGCCCGCCTCCTCCTCCACCGCCTCCACCTCCTCCTCCACCGCCGCCCCGGTTCCATCCACCGCCGCCGCCACCTCCGCCGCCGCCACCTCCGCCGCCGCCGCCTCCCCTATGACCCTTACCGTGCTGCGCGCGTTTCTTCTTGTGTTCCTCGTACGGCACGTTTGGAAAGGTGAGCTGCTCCTTTTGCGCGATTGAGCTCGGTGCAGTCCCGGCGGGTACGTAGGCAATCTGCCTGTCGTCCCTGCCCCTGCTTGGGTCCATCAGCGGTACCACCGTCACCTTACCGACATCACGCATCAGCTGACACGCCGCCTCGAGGTTCTCATCCCTGGACACCACCAACGCGGCGCGCATCGGTCGTGTCGGGGCGTTGAGTTTGCCTCCGAGCCACTTGGCGCATCCCGTGTTGGCCATGTACATCTTGAGGACGTAGGACACTAGCGAGAAGTCCACGTGCCCCCCCGCGGCATCTTCCAGCCCGTCCCCGTCGTTGACGTCCCATACGTTGAATCGCAGACCGAGACCTTCCGCGCACGGCCGCCAGCTACCTTCGAGGTCCAGGGACACCAGGTCGAGGTCGTACGCGGGGTAGTGGCGCTCAAAGAACCATCGAACCGCGAGCAGCTCGAACCCGGGCCCGCCCCCCAAGCTCGCCCACCGCAGCGTCTGTCTGTCTCCATCCTCCATCCCAGGTCCTTCGGTGAGCGATGCGAACACCCCGCAGTTCCTGGCGCGCTGCAGGCACGCCCACGCTTCCGTCAGCCTCTGCACGGACTTGTACCGGAGGTACTCCTTCTGTAATCCCAGATGCCCGTACTCCCTCTGCGACCACGTGACGTCCTCTTGGCCCATGTTCGGCTTCTTGGCGTATATCTGCTGACCCTCGGCGACGATGTTGTCGGCGCCAGGGCCGTGCGCCGCCTCGATCTTGGCCTGCGTCGCCGCCACCACCGGGGTCGCGGCGACGAGCAGCCTGGAGAGCAATTCAAAGCCGTCATCGTCGCAGTGGAAGGGCCAGCGCTTGTTGCGGTCCTGGAAGTACTCGCATCGGGTCGGGTCCCGCGGGTCGCGACGAAGCACGCCGTCGAACGCGGGGTCCAAACCCACGAGCGGTGGGTCCGCCATCTTAACCGTCGGTCGGGGCGCCCGTCGGAGTGGCCCGGGAAAATCGCCGAGTGATGAAATATAAAAACCTTTTGGCAGCCACAGCCTGAATGCCAGATAGAGGGGAGAAACTTGCCCGCGGTTCGATACGCAACTAAAGTTACTTATTCAATGAAGTTCTATACGCACAATAGCTCGCGTCAACTGCGGACATCCGGGGTATTCGGTGTGTTGTCGCTGGTGACGCTCGTTCACGAGCGAGGTCGCGGCGGGTGAACTGCTGTTCACCCCGGCGACGGAACGGGAATACAATGGTAAATAAATTGTTTTAGGAGGATGCGGCGGCGGTGATGCCGTACGCGATGCCGGGGATGATGAAGAACACGACGAAGGTGTACGCCAGGGGGAAGATCTTACCCCACTTGGGGTTGGTGGTCATCTTGCCGAGGAACCTGGCGCCGTTGAGGGGAATCTCGCGAACCCTCGGGATGGGGTACCAGAGGACGATGCCGAAGATGTTGAAGAAGAGGTGGCATAGCGCGACTTGCCACGCCTGGACGGGGTTGGAGGTGACGACGGTGGCGGCCATGATACCGGTGAGGGTGGTGCCGATGTTGGCGCCGAGGGTGAGAGGGAGCATGTCCTCGAGGCCGATGAGACCCACGGCCGCGAGGGGGGTGAGGGTGGAGGTGGTGATGGAGGAGGACTGCACCATGATGGTGATGAACATGCCGATGATGATGTTCAGGTACCCGTTGAAGCCGACAACCTTGCGCAGGATGCGCGCGGCGGCACCCTTGACGATGATCTGGAGCATGTACACGATGCAGAAGAGGCAGGAGCATAGGGACGTGAGGGACACGATGGTCAGGAAGGTTCCCGCGCCGTTGTCCGTCATGTTCCACTCGTCGTCCAGCAAGCCGCCCTTGAGAAGACGCAAATCGCAGAGCCCAGTCTTGACCTTGGAGCCGCACACCTCGTAGCAGGTGCCGGCTGTGAGGCTTCCCGCGACGACGCTGGTGAAGTTGGTGTCGTTGTCGAAGAACTTGGTGACGCTGTCGCAGCCGACAGAGGGCTTGGAGTAGTGGAACTCGGCGGGACCGGCGGCCTTGCCGACGACGTAGGCGGGGGCGCGCTTCTTGGCGAGGGACCCGCCTGACATCCAGTTAGCCTCGTAGTTGGCGTGGACGTTGGAGCAGTCCGATGCGGAGACGCACACCTCCTCGGAGATCTTCTTCATGGCGCTGGAGGAGTAGCTCTTGCCGCACTGGCCCGCGCACCAGTTCTGGGAGATGTATTTGGCGACGTTCTTATCGTATCCCGCGACTCCTTTTTCATACGGGGAGATGTACGGCTTTAGGAACTGCTGCTCGTTGCAGTCTTCGCCGTCGCACGTCTTCTGGTTCTTGGCCATCTCGTACGTCATCTTCTCGAAGACGGGGTAGATCCAGTTCAGGGGAAGGAAGACGAGGACGCAGAGCATGTTGAAGACGTCGTGGACGGTGGCGGCGGCGAACCCGCGGCGAAGGTCGTCTTTGTTGGCAAAGTGTCCTGTTATAAATAAAACACGCCGTCACTCACGTTGCCCATATGAAAATTCCATAAAAATAAACGTACCCATGGCGACGATGGTGTTGGTGACGGAGGTGCCGATGTTGGCGCCCATGACCATGAACACCGCGGTGTTGACGGAGAGTTCGTCGGCTCCGACGAGGGAGATGATGATGGAGGTGGTGGTTGAGGAGGACTGGACGAGCACGGTGGCGAGGATACCGATCATGAGCGCGGAGATTGGGTTGTCCGCTACGTCGAACATCTTGGCCGATGACTTGCCTCCGAGGAGCTTGAAGCCGGTGCCCATGATGCCGAGGGTGAGGAGGAAGACCCAGAGGCAGTAGAAGACGAGGAAGGTGAGAACAACCTTCTTGAGTGGGTTGTCGCTGGAGGGCGTGAGCCACTTGGCCTGCGCCGCCTGGTCAGCCTTGTCCTCGGCGGTCATCTCGTTCGTGAGCTGGGTGACTTGGGTGACGCCCTCCTCGGCAGCCTTGGCCTTGGCGTCGACCCGCTTGTCGTCCTCGATGAAGTCGCCGGCGTCGGGGTCGAGGCCATCGTGCTTGCGGAAAAACTTCTCTGTGAATCGGAAATCGGGCGAGGAATCGTGAGCGGTTTCGCGATACTCCGCACGCGTCGGAAGGGCGGGGCGGCGGTGGCGTTTCTCGCACCGTAGATTGTGATGATGCCTGCAGCGGCGATGACGAGGAATATCATGACGAGGGCGGCGTCGCCCTCGCCGGACTCGCCCTTGGGCCCGGGATCGTGAACGACCTTCTTGTCGGAGCCAAGAAGGTGGCGCATCATGGCGTCGGAAGACATCGTAGCCGGCGGAGGTGCGCGCGAAGAGTGGTGGTCCACGACCGCTGGTTCAACTGTATAATAACCGAACGCGTCAAGTCAGCACACGTTTTTTTCGCCAGTTATTCCTTTTTTCGAGGTAACTGTTTGCCCTGTGCGGAGGTGCTCGAGATTTGAAATAGGCGGCGCGGTCGACAGACGCGTGGTGAGATTCCTTTTGGCAAACTTGTCTCAGCCTCTGACTAAATGCGCGTCCGTCTGCGCACACATTTTCTCACAAAACTCGGTTTTCGATCGTCGGTTACTCTTGATGCACAACCCAAAACGCGTCGAACTGTCACCAATCGACGGAAACCAACCCCCAGATTGACGAGTGAGAGTTTGCGGAGTTGACGGTCTGTGATCTTGAGTCATTTATACGGGGACGATGTGTATTTCGCCAAAACTCGAATTTGATTTGCCAAAACTCGATTTTCTTGACCATTGCTTGGCCAAAACTCAATTTCTTTTGACCCATAAGCCCCGAAACGACTTGCAGACCTCGGTATATATATGAAAGAGCCCCTTTAAATGATATCTTCCGCTCATAGCGCCCTGAGAACAGCGATACCCATTAGAACATCGAACTTAAGCATGGCTGCGCAGGATTAGTACTAGGCTGAGGAATCGCCCGGGAATCCCCTGTGGTGGAAGGTTTTTGCCTTTTTTTGCATAGCGCGACGCCGTTTGGTGTCAGCTACGCCCTGGCGAAGTTTCACATCGATCCGTGCAGTGTGGAGACGTCGGGGATGGCTGAAGTCGAGCATCGATGCTTGCCAAAAACGTCAACTTTCTTTTGGTAATCGTGACGGGAACGAGTGCGGCGTGTGCTTGTTGATAGTTGATTGAATTACACTGCCCTATATCCACGAACGGCGCGCGTGGGGAGCATCGGGGTGGTTCATCATGACCACCCGCGCATCGACCCCCGTCGCCCGTTCGAACCCTCTCATACTTTATCCGAGCAACACACTTGAAGAACACACGATGTCATTTCCCCCAAACACACGATGTCATTTACCGGCGGCCAAACCTGGAGGCGTTCTCCGAGTCGTACTGGTCGGGGTCGTACATGACGCCGCCGCGCCTCTCCACCTTGGTGGGCGCCGCGGACGCACCGCCGAAGGAGGCGGCGGCGGGGGCGGAGTAGCCGGAGGAGGCGGCACCGACGAGTTCCCGCTTGGGGGCAAAGTCGGGGTCGATGTTGTCGTAGTCCACGGGAGCAGACTTGCGGGCGCCGAAGGAGACCACGTTGCTGGTGGGCGTGGGGTTGTAGCTCGCCGCGGGGGCGGAGTAGCCAGAGTTGGTGCGGGGGGCAAAGTCGGGATCGACGTTGTCGAGGTCGACAGCCTGCCTGCGCGCCGCGGGAGCCGCGGAAGGGGCGGATTGCCTGGCGGCTGAGGGGGCGGAATCCCAGGAGAACTCGTTGGCGGGCGCCTCAGCCTTGGGAGCCGGGGGAGGGGGCATGGACGCCTTGGGGGGCATGGAGGTGCCCGCCTTGAACTTCGGGGGAAGGCCCTGCATGGGGGCGGGAGGGGGACCTCCGACGGCCGCCTTGGCCGCGGCGACGCGTGCCGCGAAAGCATCGTCGGCGCAGACGGAGAAAGTCGCGACGGACTTCTTGGGCTGCGCGCGAACGAAGGCGCGCGCGCGGACGTTGTTGGAGCCGGGGGCGGCGTGGCGCGCGGAGAGCGCGGCGGCGTTGATGGAGGAGGAGATCGTGAAGGACATGGTGGTGGTTGGATGCGTATTCGGTGCGAAACGTTGTGGGGGTACGATATGTTAGCGATCTGAAGATATGTCGGCGATATGCGCGGTTCACGAACCGTCGTTTTTTTGCAAACGTGGCCATTTAGATACGCGTTTTGCGCGGTTGTGAACGGCCAAAATTGGAATAAACGGCCGAAAAGAAACAGTTTCTCTGACAAGTGGCACGACCCTTATCTGCCCCGCATCTGCACTCCACCCGCCTCTTCCGACATTTTTTTTTCCCCCATCGCATCCTCCAACGCATAACATCACGGAAACAAGTCAGAACGCCTTCGACTTGGCGCGCAGCTTCGCCTTGTGCGCCTCGAGGAGCTGGTCCAGACTGACGGGAGCCCACCGATCGCCGATTGAAGCGCGTAACATCTCCCCCGCGCTGTCCACCACGACGGATACCTTACCGAACGAGTACACCTGAAGCCCCTCGTGCGTTCTGCCGGGTTTGGGCATGAACGCCAGGTCGTTAGCCTCCGCGAACGCCTCCACCGCCTCGCGCAGACTCATGTCAGCGTCGAAATCGTCATTTTTACGACCCCTTCTCTCCGCCTCGGACTCAGCCGCACGCCGCCTCTCCGCCTCCTTGGCAGCCTTCGCGGCGGTGTGCGCCGCGTGCGCTTGCTCCGCGGGTGACGGCCCTAGGTTACCGTCGCCGGTGGTGGCGCGGTTCATGGCGTCCAGCGCCATGTTGATCTGCCGCCTGACGCGTTCGTGCGCCAGTAAGTCTTCGCTGAACGCTTGCTTCCACTCCAGGTACCACCGCGTGACTTCCTCCAGGTCGACGCCCGGGGTGGACAAATAGGCGTGGAGCGCGGCGTGAAACTTGGGGAAGAAACCGCTCTCGAGTAAGTGCGTCATGCGACCGGCGGGGATGCACCCTTCCCACGCCAGCACCCAGCCCATCGGCTCCAACGACTGATTGGCCCGTTCCACCCCGTCGATCACCACCGTTTGCAACGCGTACTGCAGCTTGGGCAGGATGGACCGGGTGAGTAATGCGTCCCAGTCCCGCTGGTCGAACACGCTCCGCCACGGCGCCAACAGACCGAGCGCGGAGGTATCCGACGGGTGCCAGGCTGACAACGCGTTCGTGAGCTTGTGCCGGATGGGCGCCCACAAAGACGACGCCGCGGTGCCCAGGCTCGGGAGCCAAGGGTGGAGCCACTGGTGTATGGGCACCGGGTCCGTCAGAGGGTTCCACTCATTCACCGCACGTTCCAGCACGGGCAGCACGCACCGCACCTGCAACTCTTCCACCGCTGCCGTAGATAACACGCTTGTGGACCAGTTATCGAAGAACCGCAACAACGGCTCGGGCGACTTCGGGTCCCAATTGTTCGAGATGGCCCGTCGCAGCGGCTGGATCACAGACTCGGACACGAGCCCGTACACCGCATCGTCTGTATCGGTACCGAATATACCTCCATCGGTATATCCGTCCCCGACGCACAGCAAGTCCCTCCACGGACGTAAACGTTCCACGCCCCTCGTCGGCTCGGCGAGGGGGTCGTAAGCGTCTTTGGGGAACATCGCCGCCACGAGCGGATGCGCGTGCGCCATCGCCAGCCTGTGGACGCCGTGCGTGGCGTACTCGTGTGGGTAATGCGCCTTCATCTCGCCGTACATGGTCGCCAGGTCCTCCAACGTGGCACCCTGTGATTGGGCGGAAACCTCGCACTTCTCCGCCAGACGAAGGACGGCGTCGAGCGAATCCGCCGCGCGTTCGATACGCTCCGAGTCCACCGCCAGTCGTTCACTCTCACGTCTCAACAGCGTCTGGGTGTCCTTCTCGTGCCGGCACTTGGCGTCCATCGTCTGGATCTCCGCCTCGGCCAGATCGACGATGAGACGGAGGTTGTGCTGAAGCTCGGGGAAGGCGATATCGTCCTCGTCGTCCGCCTCGTTCCGGCCTGAAGCTCCGGGTTTGTCGAGTTTACGCAAGTCGGTGACGACGTGCGCCTGGCTCCCGCGCATGTCGATCACGGTCATCTTGGCCGGTGCGGGCGTCGCGTTTCTGCTGCCGGTGCGTCGTTCGGTACCGATCCCGGCAGCCTCCAGGTCGGCTCGCTCCTGCTCGGCCAACACTTCTTCGGCGGTTTTATACTCGCGGCGCTCTCGCTTGAGCTCGTTGCGTCGCTTCCACATCTCCTTCTCCTTGCGTTCCTTCTCCCGCTTGCGCTGTAAATCCTCGGCGGCGACCTTGTCCGCGGCGGCGTTCCGCCCGTCGCCCCCGGGGGCCCCCTTCGGGCGATCGTCGTCCGAGTCGTCTTCCTTGTTGTTGAGCTGCCCGGATTCTTTGAACCCCTTGAAGCCCATGCCCATGTTCTTGGGCCGTTGCATGGTCTCCATCGGCGCCGCCATGCCGCTGCCGTCCTTGCCGAGGCCCATGCCCTTCTTGTATCCCATCTTCTCCAGAAGCTTCATGCCGATGCCCTTGGTGTGCTTCTCGAACTCGCCGAGTTTAGGGTCGGGTTTAACCAGCGTGTTCTCCCACGGCCGGCTCGGGTCTTTCGCCTTGGCACCGACCCGTTCGCGCTGTTGCTCCATGAGCTCCTCCTTCTTCTTGAGCCTCGCCTCATCAGCCTCCTTGCGACGCTGCGCCGCGTTCTGCATCACCCTGCGTGTGTCGATGGACGCGAAACGGTTGGGTGAGCGGGATGATAAGTCGGGACAGATCAAGGCCGACGGATCAAGCGAGATAAACAAAAGATCGAGCAAACAGAAAGAGATGTCGCGCTGCCCGATAACCCGTTGGCGCGCATTGCACTTGGCGAGTCGCCGGGCTGGTACGCGAACAGGCGTGGTTTACGTTGTCGCAGGATAAAATTCGTGACCGCAGGGGCCATGGCTCGGCCGCCCTGGGCGTATCGGTCCTGCCGTGTCGGTCGGCGAAGAGGGGGGGGGGAAGTTTTTGGTTCCGCGGGCCGTCGCGGGCGATCGAGTGGGCGTACCTTTGCCCGAACGTGCTGGGCAGTAGGTCTTCGTCGTCGCTGTCGTTGTCGTCAACGTCCATGGGGTTCAGACCGCCCGCGGCGGGACCGTCGTCCTCGCCGTCGCCGCCGCTCGCGGGCGCGAAGCCGAGGCCTCCTCCCCCGAATCCCAGTCCCGCGCCTCCTCCGCCGAACCCGAGCCCCTGGGATCCCAGCCCCGGCGCCCTCGCCTCCGTCTCCTCGTTCTCCACCGTCGAGGTGATCGTGCTACCCTTGGAGAAGCCCCCGAACCCCAGCCCCGCGCCGCCCTGGGGCGCGAACGACCCGAGCCCGGCGCCGCTTCCGATGCCTCCCCTCGCGCCTAATCCCGCGGTCGGCGGCGCGCGGTGATGCTCATCGTCCTCGGCGAACATGTCTGTCGGCGTCTCGCCGGCCCCGAGACCGGCACCGCCGCCACCCGCGCTCTTGAAGTTCATGGGAGCCGCGTAGTCGACGGGCGCGCCGCGACCACCACGCGTCCGGTCGTCGTCGTCGTCTTCGTCGCTGCCAAAGATCCCGTAGATGGCTTGCTCCTTCGTCCGTCCCCTGTTGCGCGTACGGGAGTCGTTCCAGGCGTCCTCGTCGAAAGTACCCTCGACGTCGCCCTCATCGTCGGACTCGTAGCGGTTGACCCGACGCCCATCCCCCTCGTCCTCGTCGGAGCTCATCGCCCCAGCGAGCCCCGAGGCGCGGCGACGTATGTTCAAATCAAATCCAACCGGCACCCTAATAAAATGCCACATATTTGGCAATAATAAACCGGCCACCGGCCACGCGTCGAGGTGAAGCAAAGGCTAATTCGCATTAAACAACTACACGACTAATTCGTTTACAACCCGACGAACGGTGGGTGGAACACGCACGCGCGGCGCCCCCGAACAAGACCTCGGACGAGTGACATCAACGGGCGAAACCAAAAATGCCAAGTCCGAGCCCGCCCTTGATAAAAGGTACCGCTCTTACCTATTCGTCGTCGATCTCGGGCAGGTCGTTCCCAAACAGCTTGATCCCGTATTTCTGGTACCTTATGCACGCGGCGAAGTAGAACGCGTACAGCCCGGACCCCGCGACTCCCGCGAGGAGGTAGAGCGCGTTCTTAAACGACATAAACTGTAGCGGGTTGACGCTCTCGGGCGGCAAGATACCGCACCCTTGCAACATCTCCTTCTCCCGCACCGTGTACTTGCCCGGCGGCAGCTTGAGCTTCTCGCCTTTGTTGAACGTGCCGAGGTTCACGCCCGGGTTGAGCTTCTTGACGTCCTCGAACGCGATCTGCCGCGGTTCGATGATGTCCATGATCGATTCGCCCTTTCGGGTCGGGTACACTCGGGGCTGGTTGATCTTGGTGATGCCGTCGATGATTTGTGAGTCCCTGGCGCTCAGCTTACCGGCGGGTAGTAAGATGGTGTCCCCGACCTTGACCTCTTTGCCTGACGCGGTGTTGATCTTCGAGTTGATCTTCTTGATCTCCTCGAGCGAGATCGAGCGCTTCTGCGCGATGGTCTCGAGGGTGTCGCCCTTGCGGAGGGTGTACGGCCGGAGGTTGCTCTGCCCTGACGCGCGCGTCTTGACCGTCAAGACGCGGGTCGGGGCGCGGGTCCTCGGGTTGGACCGCGTCTGGGTGAGAGAGACGGAACCCCGGGTGAAGTCGGCACCGCGCGGCGTGAGTTGCGCCATGGCTCCGAGTGCCATAGCGACGGGTGGATGTGTGTGTTGTCCAGTCACGCACGCGGCCCGCGTGTGTGGGAGGTGGGTGACCTAGCGGTGGCTCGCGTCCGGTGAGGCCGGGGTTTAGGTCGTGGGAGCGTGCGAGGGCGCTGCCGATGCGACGGTGAATGAGTAGCGGAGTTCACACGAACGGAACCGCGTATCGAGGTGCGACGTGCGAAGCCTCCGTGGGGCGGGGGATCGACGCGCGGGGACGGAATGTTTTGTTTTGGTGGTTTCACACTCGAGGTTTCACTATCGAAGAGGGACAATTAACTCAAGAATAACTCAAGAAGATCATCAAACGCGGGAACTCGCAGCCGACCGAAATTCACGGTCGGACACTTCGCGAAACTCGGGGAAATCCATTCATGAAAAAGCGGCGGCGGTGCGTCCGAGAGCGGCCACTCACTCGTGGGCGGGGCTCATCGATGGCGGACGATGACACCTTCAGCGGCCTGAGGGTCAGCGCCCCCAACGGCGTCAAGGTGTACCAGGTCACCGGGGGCAAGCAGGTACCGAAGTGGCTCTCCGAGACCAACAAGCGCAAGCTGCGCAAGGATGCGGACTACCAGCGCCGCATCGAGCTGGTGCAGGACCTCGAGTTCTCCACCGCATCCAGCAGGGTGCGGCTGTCGGGGGACGGGAACTTCCTCGCCGTCACCGGCATCCACCCGCCGCAGGTCAAGGTGTACGACCTGTCGCAGCTCTCGATGAAGTTCGAACGTCACCTCGACTCCGAGGTTGTCGATTTCGACATCCTCAGCGACGACTACAGTAAGATGGCGTTCCTGTGCGCCGACCGCAGCGTCGTGTTCCACGCCAAGTTCGGCAACTACTACAAGACCAGATTCCCGCGGCAAGGCAGAGCGTTGACGTACGCGGAACACACCGGCGACCTCATCGTCGTCGGATCCACGCACGAGGTGTACCGCCTGAACCTGGAGCAAGGGCGGTTTTTATCACCGCTGGAATCAGACGCCACCGGGATCAACTGCGCCGCGATCTCAAACACGCACGGACTCCTGGCGTGCGGCACCGAGAACGGCACCGTGGAGTGCTTCGACATGCGTGCCCGCGAACGCCTGGGAGGCGGCCTGCACGTGTGCCGGGGCGGCGGAGAGGGATCCGGCGAGGGCGTCACGTCGATTCGTTTCGAACCCAACGGGATGCAACTCGCGTGCGGTGACCACGAGGGCGTCGTGCGACTCTACGACCTCCGCTCGTCGCGTCCGTTGTTCGAGAAGGACCACATGAACGGCCTGAAGGTGGTGGATTGCAGGTGGCACGTCGGCCCGGGCGGGCACAAGCGGATAATATCAGCGGACACGAGGGTGGTGCGGGTGTGGGAGCCGACGACTGGAAAGGCGTACACTTCGATCGAACCCGGCGATGAGATCAACGACGTGTGCGTGTGGGACGGCACGGGGCTCATCGTGACCGCGATGGAGACCAAACGGCTCGGGGTTCACTTCGCGCCGTCGCTGGGTGCGGCTCCGGCATGGTGCCACTTCCTGGAGAACATCACGGAGGAGATGGAGGAAGAGGCGGCGCCCAGTGTATACGACGACTACAGGTTCGTGACAAGGGAAGAGCTCACACGGCTCGGGATGGATAACCTGGTGGGGACTAACATGCTCCGCGCGTACATGCACGGCTTCTTCGTGGATAACCGTCTGTACGGCAAGGCCAAGGCGATCGCGCAGCCGTTCTCGTACGAGCAGTACAAGCAACAGAAGGTTGAGGAGAAACTCGCGGAGGAACGGTCGACGCGAATCGTGGTCAAGAAGAAGGCGCCCAAGGTCAACGCGGCGCTGGCGGCTCGCCTGGAACAAGGGGAGACTTTGTCGGACAAAAAACGGAAGGCGAAGGGACGCGGGCGAGGTGCGGACGCGGACACGCACGAGGACACCGACGACGAGGATGGGGACACCAAGGGTGCCATTCTCACGGATGACCGCTTCGCCGGTTTGTTCGCAAACGCCGACTTTCAGGTTGACGAGGAGAGCGACGCGTACCGGGTGTTGCACCCCAACGCGCCGAAGCTCTCCAAGCGGGAGCGGGAGAGCATGCTGGAGGAACACTTCGACGTTGACGAGGACGACGAGGGCGATGTCGTGGAAGAGATTCCGGAAGATGTCGTGGAAGAGGACGACGACGACGAGGACGACGAGGACGAGCCCGAGAAGCGAACGAAGGCTGATGGCGTTCGGATGTTCACTGTCAAGGATGAGCGTCACGCCGCCGCGTTCAGGGAGGGTAAACGCGCGCCCACTTCTCGCGACCTACCCCTCGCCGCTCGCGTGCAGCTCGAGGGCGGCGACGGGACGGGACGCAAGGTGCGGACGGGCGGCAACAAGGAGCTCGTGTTCGACCCGGGGAGCCGGTCGTCGCGGGCTCGGGGCCGGGACGGTGGTTCGAGGGGCGGTTCGGGTCCCGGGACCGCGGAGGACGGTTCGGGTCCGACGGATAAGAAGCAGAAGAAGCGCGGCATGGGGGGGCTCTTACCCAAGCAGAAGGGCGGGCGCGGGGGACGCGGAGGAGGACGCGGGAGACGGTGACGCCGCTCTCGAGAGTCGACTAAGAGTTTTAACCGAGAACCACCGCGTCGAAGGTGATCGTGAAGTACGCTACTGGTCACGCGCGAGTCTCCCTACGCGCGACCCCCTTACGTTTCGACCGATCCCGCGACACCCTGAGATTCCAGCGCCGCTATCTTCCGCCGCAACTCCTCCATCTCGGTGATCGGATCGGACGCAAGTATACCGTCGTCCACCTCGACTGGACCCGAATCGTCAATCGACTCGTCATCCGCAAACGCGCCCGGGGCTGGCGGGGGAGGTCGGGGCGGTTCACTCGCCTCGACGTCCACGCTCTCCGGGCCGGGTATCGATGCGGGGGGTTCATCCGTGCCATCCGCGGGGGTTTCATCGCCGTTAGGGTTCACCGCCGCGGGTACCTCCGGCTCGCACTCGTCGGCGCTAATGTTACTAACGTGAACGTCGGCAGTGTAGTCGTGATGCAGCGCGTCGAAGACCAGGTCCGCGTACGACACGTGGGTGGGTGCCACGTGCGCGGGCCCCACGTGCGTCCGCGTGTACACTCGTTCTGCGTGTACACTCGTTCGGCCTGCGTTCGTCTCTCCATTCGAGGGAGTGACGTCGAGTGACGTTCCCTCGTCCATCGCGGCGCAGGCTCGTTCGGCTCGTTCCATGGCGAGCGCCATCTCGTTGGCCGCCGCCGTCGCGGCCGTCCGCGCGGCGACCTCCGCCTCCCACTCCCACTGGCTCTGCGCCCTCCGCTCCGTTCCGCTCCGATGCCCGGGGTCGGTATCCATCGCGGGTGGGGTGTTCACGGCATGTGGGGCATCGCGGGTCCCCCCGGCGTCGTGACTCGGCACGGGGGTGTTGGGATCGAACCACGACGTGAAGGTTGTCCATCCGTTGGACGACGACGTACTGGACGCGGGCTGTGTGGGCGTGTGTACGGGGGCCGTGGTGACGGCCTTGTCGTACAGACCCCGGGCGCTCTTACCGCCCGCCTCGCACGCGTCGTTCACCGCGGCGCCCACGCTCGTCGCGGTCGCCGCCGCCCGGTCCTCCAGATCTTTGTACGTCGTGTACGCGGCGTACCCTTGCTTCATCTGCGCCAAGGACGGTATCGTGCTCATGGTTCACCTGAGGTGTTCCTCGGGAACGATGATGCGTGTTTGGAAAGGGCTTTACCACCACGGACACCACCGGCCCTGCCCCCCCCCGGGTCGTGAAGGACACTATTCTCCGTGCGGTGCCGTCTGGTTTTTTCAGTTACACGAGAGAGCGCGCGCGAGGCTGCCCCCGGTCAACATCTCCATCGCCAAAATCGCCAAAAAAGCTCTCTACCCAAACCCGAATTCCCCCTTTTCCCCATCGCCCAAATACCCAGCGTGGCGAGATTGCGGATAGGACGGTGCCCAGACCGGATCCTACGAGTGGACAAATTGGAATTACGCAGCGAATTGTGCCGGCGCGACGAATGGGAGACCCGGGAAAAGGTCAGCTTTTTTCAGTCTGGCCAATCAGCGCCTCGACGTTTCGCACGAATCGGATAGGTCGAGCAATGCGGGCCATACGCGACCCAGTCTGAATATTTGTATTTAAAAACCAAATCCGATTTGCCATGTGGCGGGTACAAATCCCGAGATATTTAAATACAAATCCCGAGTTGGCACTTCCCACAGCTCATTTAGACTGGCGTTTTAAGGTTTGGCGAGTGGACGAGAAAAAAGCGCTCGTTTAACTCGCGGGAAAATGTAGAACTTCGACGCATATTCCAACGCGCGCGTACTCGACGCCAGTGCACCGCACGCGCGATTCGCAGTCGGTGAACGCCCATCGCGGTCGACACTCGACGTATCAGTCGTTAGTTTTCGCCAACAGGCTGAGGCGGAGCGTACTCTTCAACCGACCAAACTCGCATGGTTGTAACGCAGGTGGAGGCGACGGGGTACCACCCGAACCCTCCCTCAAAACGAGCGGGCACCGAAGAGCCGCGGGTGATGTCGGTGCGTCCCGCGCGCGATGTCGACCGTACCTGACCGCCATCCCCATCCGTCACGTCTTCTTCGTCACGTGGACGACACATCCGTATTGACCAAACGTTCGTTCCCATCCGTGTTCGCAGGCCGTGACGCATATGCCGGCGCTACCCTCGCAAGGTACGTTTCTCAATTGGTTCCCTCGAAAATACCGACCCGCCAATGGAGCCTCCGCGGACGCGCCGCGTGGGCGACGTGCGACCCCGGAGGCGCCCGTTCGACCGCCGGGGTGCGATACGAACGTCGTGTTGAACACGTCTTTGGGGTCAAACGCGCAGTGTACCCACTCGAGCGCGGCCACGCGCCACGTCTTCCCCCGACTGTCCGCGCCCCCTCGGGCACCACCTCACTTTCAAACGTTCGACCCTCCGTTGCCCGTCCCTTCGAATATCCGCTGACATTATTCCCACCCCGATTGGACAGGCGCTTCAACCCCGACGGATGTCATCGCTCTCGCGCAGGCTCAGCTCGCCGCCGCCAAGGTACGACCCTTATCGATGCAGACCCGCCCCCCGCGGCGTCTCGCGGCGCGCGACGACCCACGCGCGACGATACACGCGCACAACCGCGCGACCCCCGGATAGACCCACAGGAACATTCCTTCCTCGGGTCAGACCCGGCCAATCAGGGGTCACCGGCGAATCCTTTTGCCCGCCAAAAATATATATTTGGAAGATGATGGTCGCTGACGATGTGAGTCCCTCCCGCCTTCCAACCGCAGAGTTTGCTCGAAGCTAAGACCACCCCGATCGGTGGACCCACCCCTGAGAACAGCGCGGGAGTCGGCGCGAGACTTCCGCGGGACTCGCACGGCAGCTCCGACGACGAGGGTGCCCGGGGCTTCACAAACGCCGCCACCTCCCCGGTTGGCAAAATCAAGTTGAACTCGAATGGTTCACACCTTCCCGAGTCCCTAGACGCGTCGCCCAGGCCGTGGCTTCAACAGCACGCCACCGGCAGGCGATCCAACCGCGCCAGGGTGGTGAACGACTCGTTCTGCCAACGCTTCGAAGCCGCGGAGGCTGGCCAACTCAACTCTAACCAGCGACTGGGTTTGGTGGAGAATTTGGTCACAAACGCCCGGCCGAGACACGAACACTCCCCGGGGCTGACCAAACCGCAGCCGTCCCGCGGTGGACTCGCGCCCATCAACCTGGACGACTCGCAGATCCCCACGCTGATCCACGCACCCAAACCACGGGTACCCCTGCCCCCGCACCTCACCGCGGCGGTTCTCGCGGAGAGCGGCCGACCAGTCACCGCCACCCCGCCGCCGCACCTCCTCGGAACCGTGCGTAACGCCGCCGAGCTCCTCATCGGGTCACCCGGCGCAGGGATGGCCGCCGCGGATACGCTGCTGCAGATGCTCATGATGGGACCCGCGGACTCGCCATCGATCGAGAAGGGTGCGAGCCCCGCGACGGTCGGCGCCGCCGCCGCAGCCGCCGTCGCCGCCGTCACCAAGACGGCGCAGCGATCCGCCGCTCGATCTGGTAACGTTTCTAGAAGCCGGACGACGTCGTCCCTCGCGCCCAAGAAGCGTTCCAGAAGCGTTCCAGATGCCACCGAGGGCGCACGCGTCGGCGCCCAGAAGAAGGGCAGGCGCGGGACACACGCGACGCACACCAACCCGCCACCCCCCGACGACGACGAAGAAGAAGACGTCCACCGTATCGTCCCCGAGACGGCTATGTACCACGCCGCCTCCGCCGCCGCCGCTAAACGTCGGATGCTCCCGTCCAGGGGCGGTGGCAGGCAGAAGGTGCACCGCCCGTGGACCCTCCCGGAGGTTGAGGCGCTGGTGGAGGGTGTCGGGCACTACGGCCGGGGCCAGTGGGCGGATATCAAGTCGTTGGAGAGCGACGGCGTGGCGGAGGCGCTCGTGTCGCGGAGCGCCGTGGACCTCAAGGATAAGTGGCGCAACCTCCTCCGCATCGCCATGCTCCCCGTGCTGTACAAGCGACGCGAGGCGACGGAGATTCCGCCCGCGTTGCTCGCCAAGGTTCGGGAGCTCGCCGCGCAGAAAGGTTCGCCGGGTCGGAGCGGGACGGAGACCCGGGAATCCTCCCCGGAAACCTCCCCGGATGGAACCGCCGGTGCCAACTCTGAGCCCAACGGCCCGAAAGGTGTGCGCAGGTCCAAGCACCACTCGCCGTGGACCCTGACCGAGTCAAAGGCGTTGGTGGACGGCGTGGACGCCGCGGGGGGATGCAGGTGGACCGTCATCAAGAAACTCGGGCTGGAGTCGCTCGACCGACGAACCGCGATGGACCTCAAGGATAAGTGGCGTAACCTCCTGCAGCTCGCGTCGTTGCCGCAGCAGTCGCGACGCAAGGCGGAGACGCCGCCGGAGCTGCTGCAGCGCGTGCTCTATCTCGAGGCTAAGTACGGCACCGCGCGGAGGAAAGGAAGGAAGAGCGCGGTGGAGGAAACGACCGAGGTTTGAGGCTTGAGAGGTTTGATCCCTCCGGATCGTCGATTGGACGGCGGGACCTGTTGTACCGACCAACTTTGTAACATCAAAACATACTTGTACGTGTTATCAAGCTACGCGCTCGTCGTATCGCATCTCTTTAGGAACTTCACGCCGCAGGCGTTGCACAGAGTCTTGGGTCCCTCGGGTCCCATGCGCCACTGCGGCGTGTTCTGCTGGCCGCAGTCGAGGCAACGGAGCCCGGATCCACCTTTCCGCAGGAAGTACTCGCGTAGCACCAAGGAGGACCCGTTTCGTCGCACGGGTACGTCGCGCCTGCGGTTGGTGGCGTTCCAGTGGTTCTTGACCGCGTTCTCGGTACGCCCAGGGATGTTCGCTGCGATGTCGGCCCACCTGTTCCCGAGCAACTCGTGCGCGGCGATGAGGAGTCGTTCCTCTTCCTCCGTCCAAGGTCCTCGCTTGATGTCGGGGCGGAGGTGGTTGTGCCAGCGCTCGCGGCACTGCTTGCCCGTGCGCGTGTAGAGGAGGAGCGAGGCGATCTTTGACCACTTGGTGCCGTTTCCTTGGTGCCCGTGTGTTTCGACCAACCTCACGAGTTGCGCGTCCTCCTCCTTGGTCCAGTCAGTCTTGCGGCCATGCGCCGCAAGACGGACATCCTCGGACGGTGACCAATCTCCACGCAATTGAAATGCATTGCAACGCCACTGCACAGCCTGCCAACCCCGATCGAGGGTTTTAGCCATCATCTGACAGAACTCCGTGGCACTCAGCTTTCGTTCCTGCCGATGTCGCCACAACGCGTGCATCAATTTGTCGTCCTCATCGTGGGTCCATGGTTTCCAATGATTATTAGGGGTGGTGAAGTTGGTTTGGGGCGCGGGGATCTTCTTGACGCGCTCGCGCTCCTCCCACTCCTTGGCGATCAAGTCGTGGTCGCCCTCGGTCACCCACGCGTACCCCTTGGGTGCATCGAGCGCCGTGTTGGGCGTGAGCAACTCGCGCAGACTCTTGACCGTGCCCACGTTGAAGCCCTTCTCCACCTCCGCCGTGGTCTCCTTTCCCTCCCGCTTCTTCGTCTCACCGCGCCACAACCGCAGCGGCTTGGTCCGCTCGCGCGGGGACTTCCGGAGCAGCCCTCCGCCGTCCTCCGTCTCCTCCGTGTCATCGTCCTCGTCGTCGCTGATGACGATGACATCCGTCGGGGACGTATCCTCCTTCACCTTCCCGGGCTTCTGATCGACGTGGACGGAGGCCCAATCGACCTCGATCCCGGTCTTGACCTTCCCAGGCTGCCGTGCGTACAGCGCGGCCACCTCATGCTCTAGTCCGAGACCCGACACGGCAGCCTCCAACCCGTCCCGCTGCGGCTCGACGGGTGGATCCTTTGAAACGTAATTGATGGCTTTCATCAACTCGCGTCTTCTGACGGGCGGGGGCTCCCGGGGGGGCTCGGGATCCTTCGCATCCTTCGCGCCGGCATCGTCGATGACTTTGCGTTTGACCACCCGGGCGATATCCGGACGTCTCTTCACGGGCGCGCATGTCCACAACGCGTTCCTGGCCTCGGCCTCGGTGCGGGGTAGCATTGGGAACAGCGTCCGGCTGCCGTCCTGCGGCTCGTGCTTCTGCGGCATGGGATCGCAGGCGCATGTATGGAGCCCCGCGTGGATCTTCCGCCTCGCCTTCTTCATCTTCTTCGGCCATGTCGGCACCGCGCCGTCCTCGTAGATCTCGTCGATACCCCGCGTCTTCACCTTCTTCAGCTCGTGGACTCCCGTCGCGTCATTGATGACATTCCCAGATCCGAGGAAAACCAGGTCGTCGGCCGCCGCGTCCTCGCCCTCGTCGCCCTCGTCGCCGGCGTCGACGGCGCGCGGGACGTCCGGCGGGGTGACCGGTATCGGTATCCTCACGTTGGGACGCCATATCGTCGACATGCGTCCAGACGAGTGCCCAAACACGTGCGGGGCGCGGCCGAGTTCGTGCGGTCTTGGCCAGTCCGAGGAAAGGAAGACGAATGGACGCACAAAATTGGCTCCGCATAATTTTTTCCCTCTTCAATTCTCAGGGGCGCCCCCCGACTGCGACTCCTGAGCAGGGGGCAGCCGGGGTCGAGCGCGATGGCGACGGGGTTCGCGCCCCACCCATCGCGGGCCATACCCCGCGGCGCGCGCCATCCCCTCTCTACCGACCCGGGATACAACCCCATCCTCCCCATCGGCGGCGAGAAGGAGCGCGTGCTCATGCGATTCCTGGCGGACCAGCCGTACGCGTCCGGCGGGGAGTGCCCGCCCTCGCCGCCCAGATCGTTGCTCGCGTCCAACGCCGCGTCCAACGACACCCGGGACTGGTGGGGCACGCCGGACGACGGGACCGGCCCGTGCATCGCCGGGGAGACGTGGTGCGGCGAGTGCCTCGTCGTCGTCAACGCGGGTCCGCTACGATGCTCGTACCAGTGGCAACGACAAGCCCCGGGCGAGTCTCCCCCAGAGTCCATCCCGGGCGCGACTGGACCGAGGTACGTGGTCACCGAGGACGACCTGGGATGCAAACTGCGGTGCGTGGTATCACGTACACGGATGCGCCCAGACACGAAGGGTGCTGGCCCATCCAATGCGACATCGAACAGTCGTCAGTCGGCATCCCAATTGATCCAATCAAACGACGATCCATCCTTCGACGACGACGCGTCCGGCGAAGAGATTCATCACACGATCGCATCCTCCGAGTCCGTCGCCACGCACACGCCCTACCACTACGCCAACGGGGGACCCACGGGCTTGAACGACGTCGTGGCACTCGCGGACAGCGGCCTCACCTCCAGCAGGCACCCGGGATCGCGCCCGGTGCCCGCCGGCGCCGCGGGATCACTCGGGCACGCTCGCGCCGAGAATCCATCACCCGCCGGCGCCGTCAACTCACCGAGGCGCGAGATCGTCTTGAAGCCACCGCACGGCGGGGGACACCACGTCGTCGAGGCCACGTTCGCGCTCGGGTGCCAACGCGAGGGCGAGGGTCACGAGCTGTCCGCTCGAGGCTTAAACAAAGAGGCGAATGAAAAGTACGAGGAAGCCGAGCGGTGTTACCGGAGAGCGGCCGAGTCAGACGGCGGGCACTGCCTGGCGCGGTGCCGGCTCGGGCGGATGATCGAGCAAGGGTGGGGATGCGACCCCGACCCAAACGCCGCCGCGGCGCTCTACCGCGACGCCGCGAAGGAGGGATGCGCGGAGGCTGAGAACAACCTCGGCGCGCTCCTGTACCTAGGGATGGCGACCGATGCATCGATTGAAGATCCAATGGGCAAACACCATAGTAGGGACCCCGACGAGGACGCCGCGAATGCTGCGGCGTTGTTCCACCGCGCGCGGTCCCGCGGCCTCGGCGCCGCGTGCAGCAACCTCGCGCTGTGCTACGAGGAAGGGAGGGGGGTGCGGGGCGGTCAGGATTTGGACCGCGCGAGGGCGTTGTACGATGAGGCGGCTCGGGGCGGTGTCGTGAGCGCCTTTGCGGGGTGCGGATCGGTGGCGCTGATGCGGGGCGACTTGCGTGATGCGGTGGCGTCGTTCCGTGTGGGCGCGACGCAGGGAAGCGACGACGCGTCGGAGCGGCTCAGGGCGCTCACGCTACGGCACAGGCGGGGAAAGGCGCTGGTTGGGGTCGTCGCGGCGGCGGCGGCGGGCGAGTCTTCCAAAACTTTGCCGTCGAATCGGTTGGGCTCGGGGACCGACCTCGGGACCATACGCAGCGAGCCGGACACGTCGCGCGCGCCGTCCATGCAGGCCAGCGACGACGTCTTCGACGAGGATACCCTCGAGTTACGAACCACGACGGGCGATGGAGAGACTGACACTGAGTTGACGTATGAGCGCGAGATTGCTCGATACCACCGGCTTGCGCAGGTTCTGTTTGACCGGATGGTTGGAAGCGGGGACCCGGCGTTGGCGCGCGCGGCGGAGGAGGCGGTGCGGGAAGCCTTCCCCGAGATGAACGCCCACCACCGAGTCGATCCAAGTTGACTTCATGGGCGCGTCGTAGTTTTTAGCTCACGTTATAGTGACGAGTGTTACAATCTATTTTTTCGAAGACCTGCGCGACCTGAGCTTGACGGGCATGCCAGCCTTGGTGTGAATCGTCGCCCCGGTGATCATCTCCACCTGCGCCGGGTCGCACCCGAGCTCAAAATCAAACCGTTTCAGTAAAACGCTCAGCGCCACCGTCGCCTCCATCATCGCGAACATGTCACCCGCGCACCGCCGTTGACCGCCCCCAAAGGGAACGTACGCGAAATCTGTCACAAACAAAACAAGCCGTCTCAATATAATTGCCCGTACGGATTCCAATACAAAAAGAAACTCACCAGTGGCGTTTTCGTTGGGATAGAGTCCCGTGAACAACTCGGGCTGTAAACCGCCCCAGCCCTCGATGGAGCTGTTATTGAACGGGCGCTTGAACCTCATCGGGTCGAATTTGTCCGGTTCATCCCACAGGTCCGGGGATCTGTGCAGGTTCCACACCGCGATGAAGCAGTCGGTGCCCTTCTTCAGCGTGATCTCGCGGCCCATCCCGCCGGCGGGCAAGGTGACATCCTCCAGCGCCCTGCGGATCAAGATGGGCGGCGCCGGGTACATGCGCATACCCTCCGCGAGGCACAGCCGCGTTCGCTCCAGCTTACGGATCTCCTCCACCGTGGGAACGCCGTTTGGGTCGGCGACGAGGGCGTCCACCTGTGATGACCAAAACACGACGTCAGAGTCCAATTGCCTATACGAAGATTAAAATAAACGCACCTCGGCTCTCGCTTTTTCCGCCTCTTCCGGATGCGTCGCGAGTAGGTACATGGTCCACGTCAGCACCGCCGCGGTCGTCTCGTGCCCCGCGATGAGCATCGTCATCAAATCGTCCCGCAGCTGTTCCCCCGTCGCCTCATCCCCGCGGATGTCCACCAAGAAACGAAGCAGCGACGCGTCCTCAACCTGCGCGTAGTCCCTTCCTTCCATCTCCGCCAGGTCCGTCTCGTCTCGAGTCTCCATCGCGGACTTGATGAGCACCGACAGCTCGTCGTTGATCATCGCGATGTCCTCCGCGAACCTCTTCTGCCGCGGTACCACCTCCATGGCGCCCGGGATGTTCCAGTACTGCAGCGGAAACGTGCTCCGGTGCTCCGATTCCCTGTTGATTGAATAAACACTCTTCGTCGGTACGATTGCCCATACGCGAGTCAATAGAAACTGGGAAATACAAAGAAACTCACCTGAGCACCCGGTACACAGCCTTGATGAGCGGCGTCTCCTGTTTAAGCGCGCCGAACTCGTAGTTGAAGACCGCCTTGCCGATGACGTCCAGGGCCATGGCGTACAGCTCATCCTCCAGGTTCACGGCGTCGTCTTTGTCCGCCCACTCGCGCTCGAGTTTGTCCGCGAGGTTCGTGGCGGATGCGCCGAAGAGAAGGACCATGTGCTTGAGCCAGGCGCCGTGGAATCCGGCACCCACGGTGGGCCGGCGCTTGGCCCAGATCTCTTTCGGCGCCGGTATGAGCCCGTCGCCCATGATGGGCTCCATGATGTCGGTGAGGATGCCCTTGGAGAATGAGTCGGCCTGGTCTTTGAACATGGTTCGAACGGCGACGGGATCGGAGACGACGACGAACCATTTTGGCCCCGCTCCGAGATTGTAGACTCCTCCGTACTTGCGGTAGTAGTCGTAGAGGGGGATGAACAGTGGCGCCGCGCGGACTTCTTCCTTGAGTAGGTCACCGAGGACACCCTCGGTGATGGGCGCGCCGTTGCCCCACGGGAACACGCGCGAGATGCCGCGCCATACGTCCGCGCCGGCCTCGGGCACCTCCACGCCGGGAAAGAGCGCGCCTCGGTAGAGAGGGCTGCCATCCGGACGCGTCTTGGGCTCCTCGACGGCGCGGCACCGGACGCGCGGGGCGCGGCGGGTGGCGTGACAGCCGCGGGGCGCGGGGAGGGAGCGCGTGGGCGCGGCCATCGCGGCGACGGAGGCCATAACGTCGACCGGGGGAGAGGGCGCGATGAAGAATGCCACTATCTCGTGATCTATCGTGAGACTCCTCTGATCTGCTGATTGGTCCGCACGCGACTCCCATTTTACGTATTCGGCTTCTATATTAAACCCACGTCCGCCGTCGATGCACGTGACGGCGCGAATGTACAACGAGAGAGGCGCGGCGCTCGCGCTCACACTCCTCGCGAGCCGCGGCGCGGGGCAAACACCCGCGTTCGCCCCACTCCTCCCCCCCATCCTCGGCTTCATCTAAAACCAAAAGATTTTATATCATCTCCCCATGCAAAACCCCCCCCGATCCCGATCCCAAGTCCCTTGTTCCCCCCTTTCGCTAAAGCGTCGGGAACGGCCCCGCACCTCCTCCCACCGGCCGATCCCCCCAAACTCAAGTCAACAACCACGCACTCACGCGTTTGCCATCTTACGGTTTTCCTTTTCAAACGCCGCCTCGATCTTGGCGTACCTGCTCTTGTCGAGCGAGTCGAAATACGGGTGCTCCAGCGCCTCGGTGGCGTGGATGCGCTTGGCGGGATCGTACACCAGCATCTTCTGCAGGAGGTCGATGCCGTGGTCGTCGAGCTGCGGGATCACCTTGTGCAGGTCCTGGGGTTTCCACTGGGGAAACTCGTGCCAGTCGCGCAGTCGCGTGACGCCCGGCCAGACGTCCTCCCCGGGCGTGCCGAGCAGCTTGAAGATGTGGAGAAGCTGCTGGAGCTCGGAATCGCCGGGGAAGAGCGGCTGCTTCCGCGCGAGCTCGGCGAAGATGCACCCGACGGACCAGATGTCCACCGGGGTGGAGTAGTGCGAGCCGCCCAGCAGAACTTCGGGAGCACGGTACCACAGCGTGACGATCTCGTGCGTGTACGACTTGACAGGCACGGAGAAGGCGCGTCCGAGGCCGAGGTCGGCAACCTTGATGACGTTCTTGGCTTTGTCGACGAGGAGGTTCTGGGGCTTGAGGTCGCGGTGCATGACGCCGTGGCGGTGGATGTGCGCGCAGCCGAGGCACAGCTGGTACATAAAGTCCTGGACAATCTCCTTCTTGATGGGATTCGCGGGGCCTCGGCCCGTGAGGTCCATGAAACCCTTGAGGTCCTGGTCGAGGTACTCGAAGACGAGGTACAGCATAGCCTTGCCGTCTTCCTCGACGTGCTCCACCTTGAGCAGCCTGTGCGTGTGTGTGTCGAGTTGAATCGGGACGGTCAGTGAGGGAGTTGACGAGAGTTGATTGGCGATGGAGATCTGGGCACTTTTGAAATAGCCGTGTGAAAGTGGTGGCGTGGCGGAACGCATAGCCATCGGGGGGTAAAAGGGTGGGGCGAGATGCGGGTTGGCCGGGGCCGTATCGGGGTGGTCGGGCACGCACCTGACGACGAAGGCGCTCTCGCTGAGCATCTGCAGGAGGGAAACCTCGCGGAGAGCCGTGGAAGGCACGCCCTCCTCCTCCATCTGGGCGCGGCGACGGGGGGAAGAAAGATGTCAGTAGCCGTGAGAGCCGAGTGAGAAAAAATAACCCGCCGAGACTCTCGTCCCGTGTTTACGACGCTGTCGGGCGATGCGAGGGTGTATCCGGGATGAACGCACCTCGAGGCGCGTCTTCTTCAGCGCCACCAGACGACCCGTCGTCCTCTCCCTGGCCTTGTACACCTTCCCGTACGTGCCCTGCCCAATCTTCTCGAGCTTCTCATACGCCTCGTTGATGGAGTGGCCCATCTTTGCGGTGTTCGATGTCGAAGCTCCGTAAACTGCCGACGGGTGACGAACGCGACGCTTCAACACACGCGAACTGCGCTGCGGAGAAGTACGCTCGTGACTGGTGCGCTACACCCGAGGTGAAGGCGCTGTGTGCGAACGACGCGAGGGCGACGTGCGCGGGTTGTGACCGGCGTCGTTCGGCTCTCCGGGAAAAAGGTTCCCCTCGTTTCGTCAATTTTTTTAACCACAAATTACGCATTTACGTATGCGTAAACAGTTAGACGGTACTAATCACCACGTTCGGAGTGAAAAAATCGGCCCGCGTTCGGAGACAGAAATTTTGAATAACCTTCAGGCCAATTTGTCCGCCCCTCCGCTGGGTCGGTCTCCCCCCTCATTGTTTCGTGGCAGCAAGCAGTGGAGGACGCGCGCGTTTGGGGGTGGAGTCGACGCGTTCGCATCGAGTTCAACGGCTTTTCAACATGGACGCCAAGGCTAAGGCGCTGTTCCGCCAGCGGGCGGCTCAACGCGCGGCGGTGAACAAATCATCAGGCGCCGCCCGGCCCGCGAAGACGCAGAAGATCTCGGAAACCGCCTCGGCGCCGGGCGGGGGGGCGCAGGGCGTCATGGCGCCGCCCCCACCACGGGCGCCGTCCCCGGCGAACCCCGGGAACGCATCAGCCCCGCTCCCCGCCGGGTTCTTCGACGGCGACAAACCGGTCGCATCCGCGGGTACCAAGCGCCCGCGCGAAGAAGAAACGAACCACCCGATGGCATCATCATCAGAGGGTGCCAACGTCCTGGCGATGGTCATGGGGGACGACGACGACGACGACGGCGATGCCGACGACGCGGACGTCGACGCCGCCGCGAATGCCTCGGGCGTCCCTCCCATCGGTACGGCCGATGGACCGCCCGGGCAGGCATTCGCCATGCCCCCGCCCAAGCCCGCGTCGGCGGACGGGAAGGACCTCATGTCCTTGCTCCACCCGAGCGTGTTGAAAGGACCGGGGTTCTTCCAGGAAGCAGCGTCCAAGTCGGAGGAGAAGAAGGAGAGTAACGTCAAGGATACACAGCGCACTGCTGAGGACGAGGAGCTGGATCTCATGTTGAAGGGATCGGATCTGCCCGCGGGGTTCTTCGAGGACGCCGCCAAGTCGCAGAAGGAGAAGGCCAAGGAGAGCAAGGAGAAGCAGCGGACGGAGGACGAGGAGATGGCGGCGTTCGAGGCTGAGATCGCGGACGACGTGGACACGGCGCAGGAGAAGGAGCACGAGGAGGAGGAGAGGCGGGCGTACGAGCGGGTGCTGGAGGTTGTGGAGGCGCAGCGGGTGATGGACCAACACCTGGACGAGATCAAAAATAAGATGCGCGAGGCGAAGGAACGACGGGATGCGGCGGCGGCGCAGGCGAGCACGGTGGTGATGCAGAAGGAGGAGGACATGAGCGACATCGACAGCGAGGAGGAGGCGGCGTTCGAGGACTTCTCGAACGACTGGCGGGCGCGGGGGTAGGTAGCGGCGGATGTCGAAGATGGATGGATGGATGGATGAATGTCAAAATGAATTCAAAGGATTCAAAAGTCGTTCGCGAAGAGCGCCTGTTCCCGCGCCGTCAGCTCCATCGTCGGTACCCCGCACCGTCCTCCTCGACTGCCCCCTTGGCTCCATATAGTGCTGGGTTTAGGCACGTCAACCTCACGCGGGTACGCGTCGCATCCCTGCACGCTGGGCACCCACGGCGGAGTCGCTTTGCCGCTCGCGGTTACGCGCCAGTCCTGTACACAAAACACGACGTCAGTCTACTTGCCCATACGGGAACGTATTAAAACTAAAATAGACTCACCACGTCTTTGAACCATTGGCAGCACCCGATGCCCGCGGCGTCTGTCCTTACATCCGGGTCGACGATCAGTAAACCGCGCACTAACTCGATCGCGTCCGTCATCCCATCGAGCCCGCACTGCTTCGGAAACGAGACGACGTTCCCGCTGAGCGCCAGGACGTAGGTATCCATCGCGGTTTCACCGACGAATGGGGGAAACCCTGTCAACAAAATACGACGTCAGTCGTCTAATTGACCATACACATACGAAAATAAAAAGAAACTCACCGGCGAGCATCTCGAAGATTAAAACGCCGAGCGCCCACCAGTCCACGCGTCCGTCGTGCCCTTGATGCGTGATGATCTCCGGCGCGAGGTAGTCCGGGGTGCCGCACAGCGTGTACGTCTTGCCGTGTTCGAGCGAATCGCACCGCTTGGCGAATCCAAAGTCCGCCAGCTTGACGTGACCGGCTCGGTCCATCAGCACTGTAATAAGAGTTGAAAAACAAAACACAGGACTCATCAGTATACTAATTGCCCATACGAGAAATAAGATGAACTCTTACCGTTTTCGGGCTTCAAGTCTCGGTACGCCACACCGCGGCGGTGCAGGTGGCTTATCGCGCACGCGATCTCTGACGCGTAGAACCGCGCGCGGTCCTCACTGAACCGGCCTTCCCTTCGTAGGTGTCCGAACATCTCCCCGCCTCCCGCGAACTCCATGACGAGGTGGATGCAATCCGTGTCTTGCGCTGCGCCGAGGAGTCGAACTATGAGTGGATGATCGATGGCCTCCAAGACCGCTTTTTCCGACCGGACGTGGTCCAGCTGGCCGGTCCGTAGGATCTCGGACTTGCGCAAGGTCTTCACCGCGCACGGGGTGCCGGTCGGGAGGTGGGTGGCGAATGAGACGCGGCCGAACGTCCCCGCGCCGACGCAGCGTCCCCACGCGAGGTCATCCACGATGCTGGGTTTTGTGTCGTCGTCGTATTCTTGGTCGTCGGAGTCGGAGTGTGCCAACGTCCGATCGTTGTCCTCGTCGCGGTCGACGGGGCTGTGGGGCCTCGTGGACGGGGCCGGGGGAGGCGACGGCGACCGCGGCGGCGACGGAGACGACCGCGCTTGAACCTGCGGGGAGTTTGGAGAGGGGCACGGGATGTGAGGAGCGGGCGTCGTTTGACTCGCGCGTGTTTGGCATCCGCATTTGCTTCTTTTTTTCTCGGGATGGGATGGCGACCGCGGGTGACGCACCTGGCGTCCGCGGTGCGATTTGACGACGTCGTGGTGCGTGTGGTCCCGGACTGGCGCGAGCATGTTCTTATACCCGGTGTCTCTCTGGTGTCTCATGCGTGTGTCGACGGTGAGTGGCGAGCGAACCACCGCGCGATCCGATGATATTAACGCCCCGTCCGAGACCGAGAAATGCCGTGCCGTTTCGACGCTGTTTTTCCGATGAATCGACGCTCAATGACTCAAGAAACTAGGGTCTAAACTCTCCCATAGAGTTCTCAAACGACAGTCGGTTGCAACAAAAAGTTTTCCCGGCCGGCATTTCCTCGTCAGCACCAACTCACCACCGAGAACCTACGAATGCGACCTTAGCCACAACGAGCGACGCGCGCCCCGACCTCGAAAGATGCCATTCGCGCTCGCCCCCATCGCCGCGGTACCCGCGCGCGTGGTCACGTCCTCCCGCGTCCGCGTCGCATCCCGCGCCCCGCTCGTCGCGACGCGCCCGGTCCACCGCGGTACTATCCACAATGGCCGCGGTAGAATCTCCACGACACCCCGCGCGTCCCTCGATCCCGTGGCGGTCAACGACGCGCTCTTCCAGCTCGCGGCCAACGCGAACGAGCTCGTGGACGGGTGCGGCGTCAACGGAACGTGCGGCCAGGTCTCCGCTCCACCCTTCGCGCTCATCGGTTCCGCCCTCCTCATCGGTGGCGGCTTCCTGGCCTTCGTGACGTTCGGCATGAAGGGCGGCGCGGACGCGGCGGCGGAGATGCAGGACCGCGACAAAGACTTCTTCAGCAAGAAGTGAACGTGCATGTCGTGTTGCGTGTCGTGTTGCATGTCCCGTCTGACCTTAGTAGAGAAGAGAGTGTAGAACCGTTTGTGACGATTGACGAAGAGAGAGAACTTTACTGGTACTAAAAAATGATTTACTCGACGGGGGCCGCCGTGGCCTCAAGACGCGTCACGAATCCCCCTTCCTTTGCCTGCCTCGCTTGGATTGTACAATCAGTGAACCATGGTCTTGACCTTGGCGATCGCCTTGGCGGGGTTCAGCCCCTTGGGGCACACCTTGCTGCAGTTCATGATGGTGTGACACCGGAAGAGCTTCATGGCGTCGTTCACCTGGTCCAGCCGCTCCTCCGTGTACTCGTCCCGCGAGTCTATGATCCACCTGTACGCCTGCATGAGCACCGCGGGTCCGAGGTACTGGTCCTGGTTCCACCAGTACGAAGGGCACGACGTGGAGCAGCACGCGCACAGGATGCACTCGTACAGTCCGTCCAGCTTAGCTCGTTCCTCCTTGGACTGGATGTGCTCGATCCCTTGTCCAGCTCCGCTCTTAACCTTCAAGTACGGTTCGACGCTCTTGTACTGCGAGTAAAAGTTGGCCATGTCCACCACCAGGTCCCGGACCACGAACATGTGCGGCAGCGGCGCGATCTTCTGCGACCCGGACGTTGTCTTGTCAACCTTGGAGAGGCACGCGAGGGTGTTGACGCCGTTGATGTTCATGGCGCACGACCCGCAGATGCCTTCGCGGCACGATCGTCTGAACGCGAGTGAGTTGTCCTGTTCATCCTTGATCTTGAACAGCACGTCCAGCATCATGGGACCGCACGCGTCGGTGTCCACGTCGTACGACTGGTACCGGGGTTTGCCCCCGGATTCGGGATCCCATCGGTAGATCTGAAACTCCTGCGTGTTTGCCGGTTTGGCGGCAGCGTTCGCGGCCGGGGCGGCGGCGGCGTGCGTGGGGTTGGACGCGCCGGTGGTGACGACGCGGGAGATGTCGAAGATCGACGCGGTCGCGGTGCGGTCGCGCGCCACCGCGCCGACGCCTCGTCTGACTAACGCCGCGAACATCCCTCTCTGCTCCCCCTTCTACAATTAACCTGGGCGGTTTTACAAACGAACGCGCCCTTTCAACGTCCCTTGACCGACGCCTCGCGAGCGTGAACCTTCCTCCGGGTTCGGGGCCGTGTAAGTGGTGGCCAAACACACGCGGTTACGATCCGCGTCGTTGGTGGCGCAAACGAACGCGTCTTCACACCCGAAGCGCGCGTTCACAAGTGCGCGTCGCCCCGATGTTAATACGTCATCTCGAGGGTTCCATTCTCGGCTCTGTGACACTGCACTGCAGGGGCTTGATATTTTCACACTCGGCGAGATTTTTTTTCAGCGGGCGAAAGAGAACCCAAAACGACGAGTCAATCGACCCGAGTCTGTGGACTGGTCAGAGGCGAGTAATTTCATTTGAGGGTGGGTCAATGGTGCTCGCGTCTCTTCGTCTGTGACTTGATTTTTTTCCGTGCGTGACACTGAAATGCGCATAGAGCTATCCGTTTTGAAAGTCAATGGGAAACTTCACGGTCTGTGACTCAGGTTCACACCGGTGATCGCTCTCCGCCGTCGATTTTTGGCGCCAAGGTCGATTTGACGGCGGAGAAGTCGCCGAGGACCCGCCGAGGTGCGATTCAAGGGTCGAGAAGGCTCTTTGTTTTTCTGTCGCCCAGCGTTTGAGGACCGAGGCGGGCCCATGTGAACTCACTTTCCCGCACACAAATCCACCTTCCCCCCTTAAGCGCCAAGCGCTGCCGACAAGAACAGCCGACAGGTGAGTCGATTGACACATCGCGCCCGGTTTTCGGGCGGCGGGGCGGTCGCGACGCGCGTTTTCCGGCGCGCCTTCGCGAAAACCGACCCACCGCCGCAATCCGTTACTCCGAAGCGACGACCGCGGACCGCGCGCGATTGGGCGCGTGCCGACGTGTATAAACGACGGAACTCGACGCGATTGATGCGTCGATGATGTCGTTCACACGATTCGCGCGCATTCGCGGGTACAATCGCGGGAACGTCGCGTCGCGCGCGCGTTCTCCGGCGGTCGTCTCCGATGGCGGCTTGACGGGTGAAATATACTTTTTTCTCTCCGAGAGCGCGTGGGTTCGCGCGTGTTTTCGAGGCGTCGTCCGGCGTCGCGACGACCGTGCCGACCCGCGCGTCCCGTCTCGCCTCCGTCTCGCGCCATTTGGCGCATTCAGAACGCGTCCAACCCCATTCGCCCGCCCTGCAGCGGTCGCGCGGGCTGGAAAGCTAACATTCAGCCCCGCGGATAAAAACCAGCCGCTGCTTTTTGCGGCGTCCCGACCACCGCGGTTGCGAAGCCGCGGACCTCCTTCACGCGCCCGCTCTTTCCCCAAAACGTCCATTCACGACGCCTTCAACACAACAACTCCAAACTGACCGTCCGTCCATCCCCGCGCCATCATCACAGCAATCATGGCCCCCGCCAAGTGCAAGACCCCCGCGGCTTCCAAGATCACCAAAGACGTCATCGCCGCCGTCGTCGCCGACTCGACCAAGAAGAAGGACGAGGATGCCCGCAAAGCCGCCGCCGATAAGATCACCGAGCTCGTCGCCGCCGCCGGCGTCGCCGAGGAGCCCATGCTCATCGAACTCCTCGAGGTGGCCATCACCCTCGCGGGTGACAACAAGTCCAAGAATGTCCGCGAAGCCGCCGACGCCGCCATGAAGGCGTTTCCCACCAAGCTCTCCGAGTTCGCCGTCCGCGCGGCGCTCAAGCCCATCTTTGTCGGCTTCCAGTCCCAGTTCTGGCAGTCCACCACCGCGGCGCTCACCCTCCTCGACAACTTCGTCGACCGCAACCCGAAAGCTGTCGCCGCGTGCCTCCCCGAGATCATCCCCGAGCTGGCTCAGGTGATGGTGCACATGAGGGACGAGGTCAAGGAGGCGTCCACCGCCACCATGGCCAAGTGCGGCAAGTGCGTCGGTAACATCGACATCGACCCGTTCATCCCCACGCTCATCGAGTGCATCCACAAGGTTGACGAGGTTCCCGAGTGCGTCCACAAGCTCGCCGCGACGACGTTCGTGCAGCAGGTTGAGGCGCCCACGCTGTCCATCATGGGCCCCCTCCTCCAGCGCGGTCTCTTTTTCCAGCAGATCACCGCCATCAAGCGCAAGTCCGCCGTCATCATCGACAACATGTGCAAGCTCGTCGAGGATCCCATGGACGCCGCGCCGTTCCTCCCCAAGCTCCTCCCGCTGCTCAAGCGCGCGATGGACGAGGTGGCTGACCCCGAGTGCCGCCAGGTTTGCACCCGCGCGTACAAGACGCTCCTCATCGCCGCCGGCGAGTCCTCCGACGCCGTCATCGACGAGAACTCCGAGTCGAAGCGCACCGACGAGACCACCGTCCGCGCGCAGATGCTCAAGATGATGACTGAGATCTCCGGAGCCTCCGACTCCGACATGGCTGCCTTTGTGGATGCCGCCGACGTCAAGCCCTACTTTGAGTACATCTGCACCCTCTCCACCAACGCCCTCCTGGCCAAGAACTTTGACTTTGAGACGTGGAAGAACTCCTGCGCCACGCCGTACCTCGCGCTCTTCTTCGAGGGTGCCGAGGATGCCACCAAGAAGCTCGTCGACATCGCGCACGCCGAGTACGAGGCTTCCAAGAAGGTGTTCATCGTCGAGGATGAGGAAGGTGAGGATCTGTGCAAGTGCGACTTCTCCCTCGCGTACGGCGCCCTCATTCTCCTCAACAACGCCACCCTCCACATGAAGAAGGGTAAGCGTTACGGCTTGTGCGGCCCCAACGGTTGCGGCAAGTCCACCCTGATGAAGGCGATCAACAACGGCCAGGTTGACGGGTTCCCTCCCCCCGAGGAGCTCCGCACCGTGTACGTCGAGCACGACATCCAAGGCGACCAGCACGACATGACCATCGTCGAGTTCGTGCTGGACAACGAAGTCATCAAGGGCCACGGCACCACCGCGGCTGACATCGAGGCGACCCTCTCGTCTTTCCAGTTCACCGAGCGCATGATCAACGGTCCCGTCGTGGCGCTCTCCGGCGGGTGGAAGATGAAGCTCGCGCTCGCTCGCGCCATCCTCATGAAGGCGGACATCCTCCTCCTCGACGAGCCCACGAACCATCTCGACGTGAAGAACGTCGCGTGGCTCGAGGAGTACCTGTGCTCCCAGAACACCGTCTCCTCCATGATTGTGTCCCACGACGCCGGGTTCCTCGACCGCGTGTGCACCCACATCATCCACTACGAGACCCGCAAGCTCGTCACGTACAAGGGTAACCTCACCGAATTCATCCGCCAGTGCCCCGCGGCTAAGAAGTACACCGAGCTCTCCAACGACGAGCTCAAGTTTATCTTCCCCGCCCCGGGTTTCCTGGAGGGTGTCAAGAACAAGGACAAGGCCATCGTCAAGGCTAACAACGTGCACTTCGCCTACCCCAACACCGACCGCATCATCATCCAGGGTGCCTCCATCCAGCTGTCGCTCTCCTCCCGCGTCGCGTGCCTCGGCCCCAACGGCGCCGGTAAGTCCACCCTCATCAAGTGCCTCACCGGCGAGGTTGAGGTTGACCAGGGCACCGTGTGGAAGCACCCCAACATGCGCTACGCCTACGTCGCGCAGCACGCCTTTCACCACGTCGAGCAGCACCTCGAGAAGACCCCTAACGAGTACATCCGCTGGCGCTACCAGACGGGTGAGGACAAGGAGAACCTCACCAAGGTGACCGCGCAGTACACCGAAGAGGAGGAGCGCCTGATGAAGGAGAAGATCCCGGTTCCCCAGGAGGACGGCTCCATCCTCAAGCTCGTCGTCGAGAAGATTCTCTCCCGCCGCCAGAAGAAGTCCAAGTACGAGTACGAGATTCAGTGGAAGGGTCTCTCCCTCGACTCCTCCTCGTGGATGGAGAAGGAGAAGCTCCTCAAGTACGGCTTCGAGAAGTACCTCATCCGCATCGACGAGCGCGAGGCTGCCCGCGCCGGTCTCTACGCCCGCCCCCTCACCCAGGCCAACGTCGAGAAGCACATGATCGATTTCGGCCTCGACGCCGAGTTTGGTACCCACAACCGCATCAAAGGTCTCTCCGGCGGCCAGAAGGTTAAGCTCGTGCTCGGCTCCGCCATGTGGCAGCAGCCCCACATCGTGGTGATGGACGAGCCCACGAACTACCTCGACCGCGACGCGCTCGGCGCCCTCGCCTGCGCCGTCAGGGAATTCGGCGGCGGCGTCCTCCTCATCACGCACTCCTGCGAGTTTGCCGATGCCCTCAAGGAGGAGACCTGGGACGTGCCGGGCGACGGCAAGGTGTACATCACCGGCAACAAGTGGGGCCAAGGTAAGAAGGGTTCCGGCAGGAGTGAGAACGTCGAGTGGAAACCCGAGGAGGATGCCCTCGACGCCCTCGGCAACGTCGTCAAGGTCAAGGGACCCAAGAAGAAGCTCTCCCGCAAGGAGATCAAGGCCAAGGCTAAGGCTCGCGCGAACAAGCTCGCGGAGGGCCAGGACCTCACCACCGACTCCGACTGGGATCTCGACGAGTACATCGGCGAGGCCAAGGAGAAGAAGGCGAAGGCCTAATAATCGCCCGCTGAAGCATCAGACATCACTTAGTACACCGGCCGACAACGCCTGTACGTGACGGGGGGACGTGCATCCTATTACAACATGAACGTCCACCCGCCGGGTGTTGCTGCGGCTACCGCTCGCTTATTATTACTAGCCTTCCTAGCCCTTTCTTCTCCGCGGGTGGTTCTTTTCGACGCCACCACCGCGGACCGCGCGTGTGTCTCTTCGTTTGCACACTTGTCGCACTTACTTTAAAAACATCGCCTTCTTTTCAATATCGATTCAAAGCGAGACATAAAACTAAGAGTCTTAATCGACGCGACCCGTCACCGTAGTCGCAGTCGTAACGTCGTCACGACTGAAAGTCTGCCCAATCCTCGTCGCCCTTCGCCGGCTCGTCGAAGTTCGCCCATCCCTCGCCTTGTGAAGGAGTACTCGCCGGAACATTCACCGGAGTATTCACCGGAGGATTTACCACCGGTACCGTCCATCCCCCCGAGTTGAGCCCCGTGCCGGCCGTCGGCGACCGCATGATCGTCGAACCACCCCCGTCCGTACTCACGCTCGGCGGCGACGAGCCCGGCATTGCGCTCGGCGGCGGCGCTATGCCGACCCCACCCACCGCGCTCACCGCCGTCGCCGCGGACGTCGTCGTCGTCGGCGGCGGCGCCAGACCGAACGCCCCAAACCCGGAGGTGCCGCTCTCACCGCTCATCGTCCCGGCCCCCGTCGCCCTCTCGGACCCCGACCCCGACCGGGCGGCACCCTGCGCCATCCTTCTCGGTATGTTCACCGTAACCGTCCCTTTGAGCGAGTAGTCGTTCAGATCCGTGGGTTCATCGCCTGCCAGTAGACCTAACGCCGCGTTCGCCGCCGCCTTCTCCGCGAGTAACCGCGTGTGTTCTTCCGTGCGTCGCATCGCTTCTTGCTCGCGTTGTCGCACGTTCTGGTGTTCCTGCACGGCGAGCTTGAAGTCCGAGGCGTGATCTCGTTCGCGGAATCCGAGCCCCAGGAACGCGTGCCTTCCGGTGGTTTCATCGACGACTCTCAGGACGAAGTACCTGGAGGAGTCGATGACGGGCTCGACGGCGGTGGCGACCGGGGCGTCGTTTGGTAACGGGCACTCGGCGAAGAGCTCGCCGCTGTCTTTGTCTTCCAGCTTGATGGTGCCCTTTTGTCCGCGCGAGGTGACTTTCACCTTGACCGCGCGGAGCCACTTGTCGACGTTCCAGGAGTCCGCGCGGTGGCCTTGGTGGGTCGAGGACGGCGGGATCTGGTACACGTACTGCGGACGTGGGTCATGAAGGGTGCCGTGGGTCAGCGGTGGTCGGTGTCGAGCGGGGGCGGACGGCGGGGCGTTCCGTGGGGTGCATCAAATTGGAATACGGAATGAAAAGCGACTGGGTCGGTCACGGGTGGGCGCGCGTGCGGTCCGGTCGCGGGTTTGGGGTTGGGGTTCAGACGCACCGCCTCGGCGAGGGAGTACGTGACGATCTCGATCCGCCCTTCGTCGCTCATGCTGACGTC